>ERZ835051.33-NODE-33-length-121102-cov-5.420374_pt1 | contig 121102 bp, 96 predicted proteins | sample MGYA00519575_ERZ835051 | MGnify/ENA primary metagenome ERZ835051 (study PRJEB31850, sample SAMEA3708769) | human gut metagenome | biome: human gut; feature: human-associated habitat; material: faeces | place: China | collected 2014 ... | reverse complement strand
GCTTCTCCATCTATACTGACACAGAAGCGGATATCTCCCTTATCATTAGGCTGGGTAGGAATAACAGCTGTGCGCAAAACTGCTTCTCCTTCCCACAGACTTTCAAATTCAAAAGTTATCGTCTGCCCTTTCGGCAGGGAAACTGCATTCATGCTATGTCCTAATGACTGAATAATTTCTACTCCTTCCGAAGCTTTGGAATATGCACAAGCATTGGAAACGATACAACTATCTTTAGCCGCTTCTTCTAAAGGAAGAGACACCGGATTATCAAGAGAAGCATATTTTTCCAGTTCATTGTCCGTCAGCCACACCGGTACCGTAGGTGGATAAAAGACATACAGATCACGAGGATTATGGCACATGGAATACTTCCATTTACCGCCTGCTAATTCATTATTATAATAATCTGTCAGTTCACGAATTTCCTGATAAGCACGAATACTCTTTGCACAAGCCGCCATAAGCCTGTCTTCCCGTGTCCATAAAGTGGTATCGCAACTTCCGGGAAATATACAACGTGCCCTTTGCGCTTCCAGCATTTTAACACTCATAGCAGCTGCTCCGAATACAGGATACTTAATTTGCGCGAAGAAGGCATCCTTACGTCCCTGAGGAATGACAGACTCCACTTCCGATACTATCTTCTTTATTGCATCATATGATTCCAAATAACGGTCTAATTCTCCTCCAAATTCAGTAAGGCTGAAATCTGTATTTTCAACAGGTGACCAACCTTTAGTATATTTTCTTTTGTCCAGTTCCACCTGGTTCCATCCCATAAATTCCGGTTTGCGGATACCACACAAACGATAAAATTCCAGCATGACAGGCAGCAGTTTTTCTCCGGCCTCTTGCCCAAACTCACGGCAAAGCCAGTTCTTCTGATGTTCTTTCAATGTGGAAGGCGATACAGAATGAATATTCCATGCCATATCCAGAAAAAGCTCCAGATTATAAGCAGCTGGCTTCAAATCGTGCACATTGACCACCCACAAGCGACGGGCATTACAGTCATAAGCCTGTTTCATCTCATTATAAACCAATCCTGGCTGAGTGGTACAAAGCCACATATAATCATGTGGACGCCCCCAATAACTGAGATGATAATAAACTCCAGCACCACCGCTACGTTTCTGCTGTTCCTTATCACTCAGCCGGGTCATATATCCATAATTATCATCACACCATATCAACGTAATATCTTCTGGCACTTGTAATCCATTCTCCATAATCTGAAGCACTTCTTTATAAGGAACAAAAGCCTGAGGAATCTTTGTCACATTCTTATTGACATATTTAGCCAATAATTCACGCTGGTCATTAATTACCTGCTGCAAGGCATCCGTCTTTTCCTGCAAAGTTTTCACCCCTTCCATTCCACTGTCATGGATACCACGCATACCCATAGTATAGAAATTCTCATAAGTTCCTGCTTCTTTCAGCCGTTCTATCCAATACGATTGCACTCCTTCACGGTTGGTCATGTAATTATAGTCGCCTCGCTCGCTGACTTTCCATTCACCTACATTATTGCGCATCATTGGTTCGCAATGCGAAGTGCCAATTAAGATGCCACAACTATCAGCCGCCTCCTTGGCACCCGGCACAAAGTAGAAAGGAGTAGTAATCCCATGCATACCCGGCCAAATGGCATTAGCACGAAGACGCATCAATAATTTAAAGATTTCTTTATAAGTCCGGGCACCAATACGCCCTTTAATATCAGATGGTTCAAAATTTTTCCAACTCCAAGGCTGTAAACTCCAGTCCTCGTCATTCAAAAAGATACCGCGATATTCTACAGATGGACTTTGAAAAGTAGTATAATCCGCAGGAACTGACAAATATTCTTTTTGCATCGGTGTTACATCTCCCCACCACACCCAAGGCGACACGCCCGCCAGACGTGAGAGTTCGAGTATTCCATATGCTGTGCCACGACCATCACTTCCTACGACCAGCAATTGCCTTTGTCCTGAATCTCCTGTCACTTTTATAAAAAAAGCATCTTTCTTAGCTTTCAGGTTATCTACCGGGACTCCTGACCTTTTCAGTTCCTTTACAATCGCTTGGTGCTTATCCAACTGAATAATTCGGACAGCCGATGTTCCAGTTGAAACTTTTTGAGGTAGTACCCCCGTCACTTGTTTCATATCCCCAACAAACATATCCAGTGCAACTGTTACTACAGGAGATACAGATTTTGATATAGAATAAGTAATAGCCTGACGCCCGTTGAACCAGACAAACTCATCTCTACTTGTTACAGCAGTTTTATTTACCGCATAAACAGTTTCAATACCTGTAAACGAAGTAATACACACCACAATAGCCAACAATAGCCAGCACTTCTTTTCAATTTTTAAAATCATCAGTTATCTTATTTAATTAAAACTTTCAAGTGGCAGGGAGATTCTGATTCATGACCTCCCTGCCACTACATATCCTATTCCCTTGTTATCCTGCTAATATCCCGGATTCTGGTCTTCAGAACTCATTAATTCATTAGCATCGATAGCTGCCTGAGGAATAGGACGAAGCAATTTTCCACCTATCACCTGCTGTGCACGCCCTCTTATTTGAGGATTATATAAATTATTATATTCCACCAATTTCTTAGTCCGTCTCAAATCAATCCATCTGGATCCCTGACCAAATAATTCGCATACACGCTCCTTTAGTACCACATCCACATCAATAGTAGTGGCTGAATTCAGTTGCGCACGGCGGCGCACTTCATTCAAGCGAGCCAATGCACTTCCTTCATCTCCGGCCTTTAGATACGCCTCTGCCGCTATTAAGTAAACCTCTGATAAAGTAATAATATGTATATCACGATAATCTGTCTTATTAGAATAACTTCCCGTATTAGAATCATCAAACTTACGGCATGGTGCTCCTCCATATGAATAAGTCACAAATGCTTCGTAATCAATCTCTCCCGGCATATATTCCTGAGGATCACGCGTCTGATCAGACATCGGAAGTATCCATGTATTCTTTCTATTCTCCGGATCGAGGGCTCTCCAGTTCTCTATATCTTCTTCTGTTTCATACCAAGCCGGATAATAGCGTTTCAATGGAGTCCCTATAAAAGTTTCTCCATTTCTGTACCAATCCCAATACCAATAATTTGATGCAGTAATAATATCCGGCAATTCTTTCATAAACGTCACTTCATAGCGTATGTCCCCTCTCTCAAAGCATTGCAAGGCATGCAAGGTTACTATAAAAGCAGACGTACTTCCCTTTCCATGATCTTCTTGCCCACCAATATGATTGCAATAGAAAGAACTCCATGGGTGACCGCCACTAACAGTATTGGCTGCTGTCGCATAATCATATTCCACATCCCAGATAAACTCTTCATTATCATCTCCACTATAATCTGCTTTCCATAAATCCGCAAAAGGTGTAACCAAACTACGTCCGGCTATCACATCATCCGCTACCTGAGATGCTTTAGAGAAGTACTCTTTCTTATCTAAGTCCCATGCCGCTGCCAGATAGGTCTTTGCCAGCAATGCACGTGCCGACTCAAGGCTTGCACGCCCTCCCCCGTTTCGAGCTGTGGATTTTTCAAGTGCTCCGTTAGCTATTACATTTTCCAATTCCTCAATGATATAGGCATACACATCAGCGGCTGAAGATCTAGGATAACCGGTTTGGGCATTGGCTACATATTCTTTCATCAAAGGCACGCCACCAAATGTATTGACCAATATATAATAATAATTGGCAGCCAATACACGCACTTCATCCACACGCTTATTGCGCAAAATTTCATCAACAGCTGCATCCGGAGCATAATGTTTCACGGCATAAGCCGCACGAATTCCCTTATAGCATGCAGTATAAAGTTCTTTCATTACGCTGTTTTCCGGATTCAGTGTTTCATACTCATGCAGCTCATCATTGATATAGTTACGTCCGTCCGCATACATATCCGTACCGGCATTGAAATAGGTAGTATAGCTGGAAGAAGCATAAATATCCCGTAAAGTTTCATAAGCATTTGATACCAAAGACTCAAAACCTGATTTAGTTGAAAAATATTTCTTATCCGTCACGTTCGATTTATTATCTGTAGTCAAGAAGTCATCACAACTAACCAACGAAACTGAAGAAATTAACAAGATTACTATATATACAAATTTTTTCATATCACTTATCCTTTCTTTAAAAATTAGAACTTGATATTCGCACCTATCTGATAAGTCACTGATGCAGGACCGCCATCGGTCAACTTCGCACCTGCCCACTCCGGGTCAAAGCCTTCATAGTCTGTGAGACAAAACGGGTTTAGCACATTGAGATAAAGGCGCAAATGCTGCAATCCCGCTTTGGTAATCCATTTTTTCGGGAAAGTAAATCCTAAGCAAATATTTTTCACCTTTATAAATGAGGTCTTTTGATATTGGAATCCTTCTCCTTTCGCACTGCCCTTGTCCGAAAAATAGCCACCTGCCGATGTATCCGAATTATTAGGATAAGGATACTTCCCATAATGAGTTTCGGCAGCATATATTATATCACCGGTAGTATGATCAATAACAGGGGCACCTTTAGGAATATAAAAGTCCATTGCCATGTGTTGGTTGCCGCGATCAGACCACTTCATATATTTATCATGGAAATAACTGCGCGACCATTGCCCTTGTTTGGTATATACCATCACTGAAAAATCAAAGCCCTTGTAATACATGCTAGAATTCAAGCTTCCTACCCATTTGGGATCCGTACAACCATATATCTGTTTATCTTCATCAGTAATCTTGCCATCATTGTTCCAATCATTCACAGCTACCTGTCCTTCATACCATTTGTACTTCGAACCATATTTTGCATAAAGCTCCTGCAAGGTATAATGAATATCTCCATCTTTTGTGTGCATGGTCACTCCTTTATCTGTGATAACATCAGTATGGGTGTAATCGCGCAATACATTTAGAGGTTCACCGATAAAGCGATTAGAAGCAACCTCATCCACTTTTCCATTGCTGAGCTCCAGAATCTTATTCCAGTTTCTGGAATAATTGAGGTTCAAGTCCCAAGTAAAGTTCTGATTTCTAATAACTCCAAACTGAAGTCCCAATTCAATTCCGGTATTACGAACCGAACCAACATTAAAGGTAGCTTTCGTTTCCCCAGTCTCGATAGGAACAATACGATCCATTATCTGCCCATCAGATAATCTGTGATAGAAATCAGCAGTCAAGTTGATGCGGCTACCCAATACACTGAAATCTACACCGAAATCAAACTCTTTCACTTTCTCCCAAATAAGTCCCTTATCCAAATCCTTAAATTCTGTTTTCATCTGCCTCCAGCCAGCTTACCGCCAGTATTCATTCTCTTCCGTTCTCTGCTTCCCCGACAGGATCAGAGCCAGTTTTTCCGTAAAGGTCTCCCACATGTTTTGTCCGTTTACCACCAGCTTGCGCATAAATTCTTCTGCCTTGTCTAGGAGCAGGCGGAGTGTACGGTTTTCTTCCCGCAGTTTTTCATTCTCATACCGCAGCTCTTCTTTCTCGTTCCGAGCCTTTAATACCTCTTCAAACAGTTCTGCCTGCCGGGATGTCACTGCCACACTGCTGTACTTTTGGTATAATTCTTCTGCATGTGCCACATACCGCTCGAACCGCAGTCTTGTTTCCTCGGTGTCTGCCACCACCCGGTCACGCTGCGCCAGGACGATCTCTGTCTCGATCTGTGCCTTTTCCAGTTCGTTCTTCGCACCGGCTAACGCCTGCCCTGCACTTTCTTTATCTGTCTGCAAACCGGATAACGCTTTTTGAAGATCCACTTTCTGGATCTCCAGCCCTTTATGGTTGTGTTCCAGTTCCTTGCAGTCCCGCTCCAAAGAATCCCGTTCATCGCAAAGTGCTTCACAGTCACTGTGGAGGGTTTTGCGTTTTTCCTTCAATTCTTCACAATCCCGCCGGAGTGATCCCCTGCTTTCCCACAATTCTTCGTGTTCTTTTCTTGCATCGCAAAGTTCACTGTTCAGACCGTCGTATTCGTCTTTCAGATCACCATACTCCTGCTGCAGGTTTTCATATTCCTTTTTCACTCCGACATGTGCCTGCTCCATCCGGTCATAAAAGGATAAATAATGAAAATACCGTTCTTTCACTTCTTGCTTTTTTGCTTTCCATTCTTCACAGGACTGCATCAGCTCGTCCTTCTGTTCCTGCTGCACCTGCAGAGTTTTCCGGTTCGACACCAGCAGTTTTTCCTGCTGTTTCAGCGTATCTGCTTTTGCTTGAAGCTGCCGCTCCAGTTCCTCCACTTCCTGCTTCCGCATCTTTTTCTCGTAGTTATAAACCGACAAATGTTTTTCGCGAGTTCCGAGTTGCTTCCATTCCAGTCCACGGCTCCTCATAAGTTCTGCAAGGTATTCCTTTTCTGCCTGCACCCAGTGCATGCTTTCGGTGTCGTTTCGTCCTTTACCGGCAAATCCCAACTCTTTCATCGCACCTTTGAGGGATACCTTCGTTGACATTCCACGTTTATTCCCTTCGGAAAATGGAATAAAGTCAATATGAAGATGTGGTGTCTGCTCGTCCATGTGAAGAACCGCATTGAACACCTTCAGACTGGGATTTCGTTCTTCAAAGCCCTGCATATACTCTGTAAGGATTTCCTTCACCAGCTCTGCCTCCTCCATTGCGCAATTAGAATCTTTCATATTTCCGATCTGCACGATCGCTTCCGTAAATAAACGCTCCTGCCTGCCAGACTTGATCTTTTCATAGTAGTTCTGGATCTTCCGGTCTTTCCTCTTCTGCCTGGCGTTGTATTCCTCTACGGCATCGTCAAACAGTTCGTGATAGACCGCCCGGATGTCTCTTTCTAAAAATATGACATTCCGATCAAGCCGGGCTACGTCCACATTCTCTGCGATAAACACCCTGTTATTATGTTTTAAACATCCTTGTCCGATCGTTACCGATATTGTTCGTTCCATACATGATCCGTCCTTTCCTTTTATCCGTTGATTGCTCCTGCAAAAATTTCCTGCTCATCGTTTTATTCCTCCAATCTGCTTTCTGTAAGATCACACTGCTCATCGTTGATCTCTCCGATCTGATCTGCTCAAACAACAGTTCCTAAATATATTCCAGCCAAAGCCAAGCCGTCAGACGATGGCTGAGGCGGAATATGCTTTGTTACTTTCGTCGAAAGTAACGCAAAGGCACTTTTGGCAGCGGAGCTACCAAAAATGCAACCTGAAAGTCTGGCAAGCCATCCTTTTCAGGCTTTGCGCCCTGCCGGGAGCCAGACATCCGACGGATGTCTGCTCCGCTCCGGTCGGAGCGGAGACTTCTACTGCCGCATACGGTCAGGGAAAACGCCAATGCTTCGCACAGGCATTTTCCCGCCGTCTTCTTGTAAATCGTACTACCTCTATAGAAATTCCTTATCCCTCTCTACCCCCTGATATTCACGGGCTTTCGCCACTTTATCCATTACCGATAAGAGAGAATCCACCGTACTCTCCTCCCAGCCGGCAAGCCATATCAATACCTTAATTTCGTCCCTTGACAGGTCCACGCCGTGCAGCAATCTCAGTATCTTTTCCAACTGCCGGCTTTGATACTCTGACAGTCCGCTCAATCCGACCACCTCACTTTTGTCCATATGACATAATGAGCCTTGACCGGCTCATATTAGAAGCTGCTTTGCAGCTTCGTTATGTGCAAAAACCGTGCATTCATGCACTAATGATAGTATAAAATGATAGCTTTTTTCCGAATTGATATAGTAAAACGCTATCATTTTCCCGTTTTGCTATAGTAAAGTGATAGCATTGCTTTTTTCTCATTTTCAAAAATATATAGTTTTTGCTATCAATTTCTGAAAATGATATAGTTTTCTATAGCAATTTGTGGAAATGATATAGAAATTGCTATCACCTAAACGTCTTTTCAACACGGCAAGATAACCTGTTCCTACCATTAAGACATCTTGCCATCTTCCTATGAGCATTATCAAGAGTTTACAGTCTGCTCTTTTCAAAAATACAGATTATAAACTCTCTATAGAATTTACAATCTGTCTTATAAAAAAAACAAACTCTTAAACTCTCACTCTTCTTTTATCCAGGTCCAATATTGGTTTCCTGCTTCATCCATCCCTCTGCCAGAACGAATATTAAGCTTTTTCTTGGCTGATAGAAGCGTGTTTCTTTTAATGTTTCTCCTTGCTGCCTCCAATTCTATTTCTTTCGACGCAATTTCATTCTTACTTCCAAAATATTCTGTTATAAAATCCGTCGCAATTTCTAACTTCTTTTTTCCCCTGCCTCCCTTTCCAATCAAAAGCTCATCAACGGTAATATCATATACACCAATACACACCATCCCTTGATCTTCCGTCATTTCAAATCCGATTGCATCACCTGGAGGTGCCAATGAGGATTTATCCTGTGCCATAACTCTGATATTGGGCTTTTCTTTTATCCTTGCCACTAAAAGGACACTTCTCGCCGTAGCTTGAATATCTATAGATCCAAGCCCACGATAGGTCGATTTCACACCAGAAGCCTTATTCATATGGCCAATCAAAATCACTGCACAATGATGCTTTTCCGCCATCAACCCCAGCCTTTTCATTACTGGTCTGATTTCATTGGCGCGATGCATATCTACTGACGCTCCCACATATGCTTGTATCGGATCTAGAATAATCAGCCTTGCCTTTGTTTCCGCAATTGCCTGTTCCAGTCTTTCATCATTCATAGTCAATTCCTTTTCTGATTCATCTATAATACGAATCTTAGAACAATCTGCCCCGGCTTTTTCTAACCGAGGTTTAATTGTGTCATCAATTCCATCTTCTGCCGTCTGATAAATAATGTTAATGGGATCATAAGGAATATCATCATCACATGGAAGCGGCTCTCCACGACTCAACAAAGCTGCCAACTTTAATACCAAAGTAGTTTTCCCTTCCCCAGGATCTCCCTCAATAACTGTAATCTTCCCATAAGGTATATATGGATACCACAACCACTCTACCTCCTTAGTTTCCACATCCTCCATACAAATCAGTTTTAATTCTGTCTTTTCGCTATTCATAAACATCCTCCTTCCGTTTCCCACTACTTTTCTCCATTAAAGTAACCTGTTTCTTCCCACACCTTTTTGTCTGGACAATAATAGTTGTATTCTCTCGAATCACCAATTTTTATTGCACAGCCAAATTTCAATACACCCTGCTGCAGACCGACTCTTACATATTGTGCATCCTTACCGATTGCATTGGCGATTTCCTTTATCGGAACATTCCTTCCCGTAAAAGCCGGTAAATCGATGTTATACAAAACTTCCGGCATAACATTCACCCTCTTTCTTTTTCAGAGCATTATTTGCTCTGTTTTTTTGTGTTTCACATTATACAGACCTTTACTTGCTCTGTCAAGAGTTTATTTTTTACGTTGACTTATCATTTTTAGTATGTTATGGTATCAGAACAGGAGGTTGATAAGATGAATACTGGTAAAAAGATTAAGCTGATCCGCAACTTTCGCGGATTAACACAAAAGCAGCTTGGAGAATTAACTGGAATTCATGAAGTCGCAATTCGCAAGTATGAACTAGGGAAAAATACCCCCAAACATGAGCAGCTCATTAAAATTGCTGATGCTCTCGGAGTAAATGTAAATACCCTAGCGGAATTTGATGTTCATGACGATGGAGATATTCTTCCAATGTTGTTTGCAATCGACGAAAAATTCCCGATCATCTTTCAGGAAATCAACGGAGAACCCGGCATGTTCTTTAAAGACAAAAACTTAATACAGTTTTTAAGAGATTGGTCTGCCATGAAGGAATTATTGGCAAATGGAACCCAAACAAAGGATAACTATGAGATTTGGAAAACCATACGACCAAGTGTCACAAAGGTTACGTCTGATGTCCCTGACAAACAATAATTTGTCACCTGACAATTCCCACCATAGAGACTCCATACCTCATAGTGGTATTTTGATTTCTTGAGAATATTACCAAGCCGTTCATGCTTGTCGACTATACTGAATAAAAACGAGAGGAATGGTTTGTATGAAGTTACCCAACGGATACGGAAGCGTTGTAAAACTTTCCGGAAAAAGACGAAAACCTTACATAGTTCGAAAAACAGCCGGATGGCACTACGACAAAAGTAAGGACAAACAGGTTCAGGATTTTATTATAATCGGCTACACAGCCACTCGTGCTGAAGGCTTGCAGATGTTGGCTGATTATAACAATAATCCATTTGATACGAAGGCTGCAAAAATGACCTTTGACGATGTGTATGAAGAGTGGTCCAAACGAAAATACCCCACTGTTTCAGAATCAAACATCAAAGGATATAGTGCAGCCTACCGTGCCTGTAGCATTTTGTATAATAGAGTTTTTAAGGATATTAAGCTGGCGGATTTGCAGACTGTCATTGATACCTGTGGAAAAAATTATCCAACTTTGAAAAAGATTAAAATCCTATTTAATCAGCTTTATGATTTTGCTCTTAAGAATGATATTTGTAACAAAAACTACTCCACATTTGTTGATATTGTGCAGTATAAGGATCGTAATCCCAACAAATACGATCGCAATAAGTTTGAAAAAGACGAAATAGAGCTGATATGGAAACAGAAAGACGACAAGTATTATCAAATCATATTGATGCTTCTATACAACGGCGTTCGCATTTCTGAATTATTAGATCTAAAGAAAGAAAATGTTCATTTAGACGAACAGTACTTTGATGTGATCAGCAGTAAAACAGAAAATGGTATAAGAAAAGTACCGATTGCCGATAAAGTGCTTCCTTTTTATCAAAACTGGTATATAACTGATTCAAGCTGCGATTACTTGCTTCACACCGAGGACGGAAAACATTTCAAATATCGCAATTATTACGACAGCTACTTTCATCCTTTGATGGAACAGTTAGGTATCAAACGAACTCCTCATTGCTGTAGACATACTTGCATTTCGATGTTAGCAGAAGCTGGCACAGACCAGACGATCATCAAAAAGATTGTCGGACACTCTGGTGCAATGACATTAACCGAAAAAGTATATACTCATTTCGATGTAAAGGAGCTAGTAGATGCAATCAATAAAATATAATTAAAAGAGGACATTTTCCAGTAATTTCTTACCGAAAAATGTCCTATATATCTTTTTATCCGTGTTGCATACCTGTTGCATATGTGTTGCATATCCATCGAAATCCAGCACATTTGACAACTCTCCACAACTTCTGTAACCCTTGAAAATCGGGCTTTTCTCGTTTTCTGCGTTTCCGAGAATTATCTCTTTGAGAACTGAGGAGCTCTACGAGCCTTCTTGAGACCGTATTTCTTACGCTCTTTCATTCTAGGATCACGAGTAAGGAATCCTGCCTTCTTCAGTGTAGGACGGAAATCTGCGTCTACATTCAGAAGAGCTCTTGCGATACCGTGTCTGATTGCACCAGCCTGACCGGTGAATCCGCCACCACGAACATTTACAAGTACATCATACTTGTCAAGTGTGTTGGTTGCTTCCAGTGGCTGACGAACGATAATCTTTAATGTCTCAAGACCGAAATACTGATCCATATCCTTCTTGTTGATTGTGATCTTACCATTTCCTGGTACTAAATATACTCTGGCAATACTGCTTTTTCTTCTGCCTGTTCCATAAAATTTATTAGCCAATGTCTTTTCCTCCTCTCAATTATGCTCTCTCTACGATTTCTAATACTTCCGGCTTCTGTGCGATCTGCTCATGCTCTGCACCTGCATATACATGAAGCTTTGTTGCCATCTGGCGACCAAGTGGTCCCTTTGGAAGCATTCCCTTTACTGCATGCTCAATTACATACTCCGGCTTCTTAGCGAGCATTTCCTTGAGTGTGGTCTCTTTCATACCACCAACATAATCAGAGTGATGATAATAAATCTTCTGCTCCAGCTTCTTACCTGTTACTTTAATCTTGTCAGCATTGATTACGATTACATAATCGCCGGTATCGATATGCGGAGTATACTCCGGCTTATTCTTACCTCTCAATACGCAAGCTACCTCTGAAGCGAGACGTCCTAATGTATGTCCTGTAGCATCAACTACATACCATTTTCTTTCAATCTTGGATGGGTTAGCCATATAACTTTTCATCCCAGTACCTCCTAACTTTTCTAACAATCTTCAACTGTCAGGCACATAAATACTGTTACCGGGGCTTTGGCTTAAGTATTTTACACGCCACATTAGACTATTATATTATGTTTATGAAAGCTTGTCAAGATACAAATTATGCAAATAATCTACAAATTATCCATTGATTTCTGTCATTCCTCCAGCTTGGCAACGGAAGCTCCACGGATCAGCTGGCTTGCCACTACAGACGGTGCTGAAAGCTTTACCTTGTGTCCCTCGATCAATTTGATCAACTGCTCTGCCGCCTTCATGCCAATCTTCTCCGTATCCTGCCGCACCGTGGTCAGACGAGGCTGAAGCTGGCTTGCGATAAAGATATCATCATAGCCCGCCACCGAGATATCCTGCGGGATCCTTAATCCCATCGACTCGATCGCAGCGATGCCTCCGACTGCCGAATAGTCATCGGAATATATAATGCAGGTTGGCCTGATCGGCTGCTGCAATAATGTCTTCGTATATTCTGCCGCCTTTTTCAGATTACGATACTCGGACGGAAAGATCCATCCTTCCGGCAATGCCAGACCATGCTTGTCCATTGTCTCCTTCAGACCCTGAATACGAATATCTGTAACAATCGATGTATCGTCACCGGTAATATAAGCGATCTTCTTGTGTCCCATCGAAATCACATATTCAACCAGTTCACGCATTCCTACTGCATTGTCCGATATGACAGAAAGGCAGTCCGGAAATTCGTAATCGATCGTCACAACCGGAATATCGCTTTCTACCAGCTCACGTACCTCCGGATTATAGAAATCGATACAGGCGATCATGACGCCGTCCAGACCACGGTACCGGCAATGCTCCAGATATGTTTTGCTTTTCTTGTGCTTCTTATTGCTGTTGATAAAGGTGATATCATAACCTTTGCTTTCCGCGGTCACTTTAAAGCTATTCAGGATATTTGCGAAATAATCATGTGTCAGACCGCTCATCGATTCATCAATAAAGAGAACACCAATATTAAAACTTTTGTTCATGCGGATCGCGCGGGCATAATACTGCGGAAAATATCCCTGTTCCTTTGCAACCTCTTTGATATGTTTTTTGGTTTCCTCTCCAATATCCTTTTTGTCGTTCAGTGCTTTGCTGACCGTGGCAACCGACACGCCACAAATCTTCGCAATGTCTTTAATTGATGCCATCTGCCCCCTCCATTCTTACGTACACTAATGTGATCTCCGTTTTCTTATCACGCACTTTCACTGCCACCGGCAATCTATCATTCATACCTTCTCACCGCTGCCGACACATATATGTCTATCATACCACACCACTATGTCCGGCACAATCATTATACTAATGATTTGGCAGGTAAACCAGGCAAAGATACGCCCATCGTATAAATATTCCGGTCAGAATAAAACCATATTGTAGAATAATATCAAAAACCTTTCTGCGAATCTTTGGATTCTTCTCATCCGCATCCATTTCAATCAGGTCAACCTTTGGAGACAGGAAGCGGATCAGTTTCGTATAAGCAGCAAGGATCAAAAGCCATAACACAAACATCCCGAAACCGGCCAGCTGCCACAGAAATGTCTGCGGCATACTTTCTACGTTCCTTTGTGCTCTCGTTCCGGTCAGATATCCAAGTGCGATATACAGATAATCCGTCGAGATATATCCCCACGCAAGACTGACCACCGTTAATATTAATCGTTTCCACCAGCGCATTTCCTCACCTCCTGTCTGTTTGTTCCGAGTATATTTTCTAACATAATACCGCCTGGATTCTCTTACCCGGCATTCTCTTATTCAGCATTTTCCAACACCGTCAGAATGCACTTATCCGGCATGTTCTAACACAGCCGGAGTTCCCCCTGATCCGACATCTGCTATATACGCTTTCCCTTTGCACATATCTTATCAATCTTCATCTCAAACGGCTTCAATGAACATATGTTACCCTCCAGAGATATACTTTGCGGTTTGTCACTGTTATTAAATACAAATCTCCAGGTCGTATCCTGCTTCTGCCGATATGTAATTTCTACGCCAAGCGGCAGATCATCTCTGAAGTTTAACTGATGTTCCCTTGCCATGCGCGATGCAAGTGCCATGTAAAATGTGCGGTCCGGCACAGTTCCTACATAATATACGCAGCCTTTGCCATATGTGTTTACTGTTACTGCCGGCTGCCCCGCATAATACTGATCTCCATAGACCGCCAGAACCTCTGCCGTGTCTGCTTCCAGTATATCACACCAGCGCTTATATGTGGCATCCTGATGCTCCGTCTGCAGTGAAGAAGCATCCTCCCTCAAAAACGAATTTGTACAGATTTGACCATACTGTCCACGAAGCTGTGCATCAGTAATCCGCAGCTTCCCTGTCCGCGCTCCAGCGGCATTGTATTCCGTCACGTGCACGCCAGCAAGTTCTTTATATATAGTAGGAAGACTGTCCATGATACACTGATTAGAGAGGTTCTTCACCCCCGAGCGGTTCGTCAAAAGCACCGTTCCTCCCTGCTTTGCAAAGTTCTCCAGTTTCTTCACGGTTCCGGAATGTTCAATGAGCATTGTCGGAGCAAGTACAATATCATATCCGTCAAACGATGCTCTCTCGTCAATAATATCTACACCAACGCCAATGCCGGTAAAACCGTCGTGAAGACACTTTAACTGCTCCAGATAATACATGCCCTCTGCCTGATGCTGCAGCTTGAAACCATATTCATTATCGGAGCTGTAAAGTAACGCCACACGATTTACCACCTCAGAGCCATCCAACTCCTGAAGCTGCTTTATCGTCTGCCCCAGCTCTTTAAATTCCTGATAGCGCCTTCCCGGCACATTGCTGTGATCCAGAATTCCGTGCCAGTACATTTCTGCACCCGACACGGCGGTGCGCCAGCGAAAATGAATCACGGCGTCCGCTCCATGCGCTACCGCCTGCAATGCATACCCTTTGATCATCCCGGGTACCGGCATCGCTGACATCGGCATCCAGCTTCCCACCGCACCGCTTAACTGCTCCATGATCCAGAAATTCTTCTGCAAGATTCCGCGCATAAGATCCAGATGAAACGCATGGGAATATAGTTCCTGTGAATCTGTCGGAATCATCGTTGTCGGATAATTGTCATAAGAAACAAAGTCCAGATTATGGAACAGGTCATAAAAGTCCGGCATATTTTCACACAGCCAGCTATTGGTTGTAATCTGCGCCTTCGGATCCAGCGAATGGATCAGCTTTCTCTGAAATTCAAGATATGCTACCGTACTATCGGAAGCATATCGGTTATAATCAAGCGTCAATGACGGATTCTGCCACTTGATGAAATCTCCCATCGGCGGCTTCACCTGAGAAAAAGAAGAATACTCTCCGCTCCAGACGCTGTTGCCATACGCCTGATTGATCTGTTCCGTTGTACCGTACTTCTCCTTCATCCAGTCACGAAACGCCTCCTCGCACACTGCACAGCGGCAATGGTTCGCCTCCAGCTCATTGTCGATCTGGTATCCGATCACCGCCTCCTCATCCCGGTAATGATCTACCAATTGGCGGATGATACGCTCACACAGTGTCCGATAAACGGGACTGTTCATGCAGCGGTGTCCACGGATTCCGATGGAGATCCTTCTTCCGTCTGTTCCAACCTGAATGATCTCAGGATATTTCTCAAATGCCCACAACGGAGGGGTGCAGGTTGGTGTACACAAAAATACCTGAATCCCTCTGTCCTTAAAAACGGACACTGCATGGTCGAGCCATTCAAACCGGAAATCTCCCTCCTCCGGCTCCAGACGGCTCCATGCAAACTCCGCCATCCGGACAAGCTTCACACCGCATTCCTTCATATGGTCTGCATCCTGCTCCCACATCTCCTCCGGCCACTGCTCCGGATAATAATCAACCCCCAGTAAAATTCCCATATTCGTCCTCCACAAAAAACCTATACCGTGATATCGGGGGCAAAATGCATTTTTCAACGGATGACATGGATTGCTCCATCGTCAGGCAATTTGTATGTAAACATACATTGCTATCTGCTTTTGTCCCTTACATCATGCTACTCATTCATATGCTTCCTGATCTCCAGCATCTGGTCACGCAGACTTGCCGCCAGCTCGAAGTTTAACTCGGCAGCCGCTGTGTTCATCTTCTTTTTGATCTTGCGGACAAGCTGCTCTAATTCCTTCTGATTCATTGATTCGATATCCTTCTGGATATCACCGGTTTCTGTCTCCTCGACCTTCTTCGAAATTCGGATCAGATCCCGGACTGCTTTCTTGATCGTCTGCGGTGTAATACCATGCTCCTCGTTATATTTCTGCTGGATGCTGCGACGACGATTCGTCTCATTGATCGCATTGCGCATGGAATCCGTCATAACATCCGCATACATGATCACATGACCCTCTGCATTTCGTGCAGCTCGTCCGATGATCTGAACCAACGCGATCTCTGAACGCAGGAAGCCCTCCTTATCTGCATCCAGGATTGCCACCAGAGCAATCTCCGGAATATCCAGTCCCTCTCGGAGCAGATTGATTCCCACCAGCACATCAAACACATCCATACGCATGTCGCGGATGATCTCCGAACGCTCCAGCGTATCAATATCCGAATGCAGATACTTTACACGGATGCCCGCCTCACGCAGATAATCCGTCAGATCCTCCGCCATCCGCTTCGTCAGCGTATTGACCATAACCTTATTGCCTGCCGCAATAGTACGGTTCACCTCGCCTAACAGATCATCGATCTGCCCCTCTACCGGACGTACGTCAATCTCCGGATCCAGCAGCCCTGTCGGCCGGATGATCTGCTCTACTCTCGCCAGCTCATGCTCGTCCTCATATACATTCGGTGTCGCAGAAACAAACATCATCTGATTGATATGCTGCTCAAACTCCTCAAAGTTCAGCGGACGGTTGTCTAACGCCGATGGCAGACGGAAACCGTAGTCTACCAGCGTCCTCTTTCTGGAACGGTCTCCGGCATACATACCGCGGATCTGTGGAATCGTCATATGAGACTCGTCCACCATAATAATAAAATCGTCCGGAAAATAATCCAGCAATGTATGCGGTGGTTCCCCTTCCTTCAATCCGGAAAGATGACGGGAATAGTTCTCAATACCGGAACAAAAGCCGGTCTCACGCATCATTTCGATATCAAAATTAGTCCGTTCAGAAATCCTCTGTGCCTCCAGAAGCTTATCCTCAGACCGGAAATACCGTACTCTGTCCTCCAGCTCCGCCTCAATGTCACGGATCGCACGCTCCATTGCTTCCTTATCCACAACATAATGAGATGCCGGAAACACAACCATATGCTCCAGCTCGGACAAAACCTCACCGGTCAGCACATCGATCTCCGTGATCCTGTCCACCTCATCGCCGAAAAATTCCACACGGATCGCGCGGTCAGACTCCGAAATCGGGAATACCTCCAGCACATCTCCGCGCACACGGAAGGTACCACGCTGAAAATCCATGTCATTCCTTGTGTACTGCATATCGATCAGACGGTGAATGACCTCATCCCGATCCTTGATCATGCCCGGTCGCAGTGACACGGTCATATTCTGGTAATCGATCGGGCTTCCGAGACCATATATGCAGGACACACTCGCCACGATCACGACATCTCTCCGCTCCGTCAGTGCCGCCGTCGCCGAATGCCGTAGCTTATCGATCTCATCATTGATCGAGGAATCCTTCTCAATATATGTGTCCGAGGACGGTACATATGCCTCCGGCTGGTAATAATCATAATAGGATACAAAATACTCCACCGCATTCTCCGGGAAAAATTCCTTGAACTCGCCGTAGAGCTGCGCCGCCAGGGTCTTATTGTGCGCAATGACCAAAGTGGGTTTATTGAGCTTTGCAATGACATTTGCCATGGTAAATGTCTTACCGGAGCCGGTAACACCAAGCAAAGTCTGGAACTGGTCGCCCTCCTCAAAGCCCCTGACCAGAGCGTCGATCGCCTCCGGCTGGTCTCCGGTGGGCTGGTATTCGGAATGTAATATAAAATGATCCATGATTGTCTGAACACCTCCAAATAAGAGAAATACTGGAAACTGCCGGAAACATATCCGGTGATTTCTCTCCGATTTGTGTCTTTTCACACTATAATAAAACAGGGAACAAATCTCTCCATGATGGCGATTCATTCCCTATGTATCTTTCATCATTCATAAAATCAGTATAGCACAGTATTATTGTCAATGCAACGAAATTATGAACATTTGTTCGATTTTATTCTTTTGTCAGCACGGAAATAATTTCTTCCCGCTTCGGCATCACCTTCAATGCCCCTTTGCGGGTGGTAATGATCGAAGATGCCGCATTGGCAAACCGAAGCATTTCATGCAGATCATCTTCCGTCAAAGAATCAAGTCCTTTTTCGAGAACAGCATTTAAAACGCACGCCATAAAGGTATCTCCCGCCCCTGTGGTCTCTATCGTGTCGTCCCGCAGAAACGGCTCGCAAAATACGCTTTTTCCCTGATAATATGCCTTGCTTCCATGTTTTCCCATAGTTGCACATATTAATATCGGACGATTTTTTCTCAAAATTTCCGCAATGCCCTGATCAATATCCTTCTTACCGGTCAAAAAGGCGATTTCATCATCGGAAATCTTTAAGATATCGCACTGTCCGATTCCATACCACATTTGACGTGCGGCATCCTCCAGACTGTTCCATAGCGGTGGTCTTAAATTGGGATCAAAAGAGATAAGGGCACCTTCTTTTTTGGCATGCTGCACGGCTCTTTGGGTTGCATCCTTTACCTGCTCGTGCGTCATAGACAAGGTTCCAAAATGAAAAATCCTTGTCTGAGCAAGCTTCTCCTGCTGTACCTCCTCCCATCGTAGCATCATATCAGCTCCGGGATTTCTATAAAACGAAAACTCCCTGTCTCCGTCTTTCTTTGTATGAACAAAAGCTAACGTAGTATGCACCTCCGGATCTACAACAAGATTATCCGTATTGATTCCCTGTGTTTTTACTGCATCTGCCAGCATCCGTCCAAAAACATCATCCCCGACTTTTCCGATAAATGCCGTACTTTTTCCAAGATTTTGCAGCATGGACAATACATTACACGGAGCACCTCCGGGATTGACCTCCAAAACAGGATTTCCCTGTGTACTGATTCCATTTTCCGTAAAATCCACAAGTAATTCCCCTAATGCAGCCACGTCAAATTTTTTCATCATTTTCCTCCTATCTGCATACATCATGCCATTTCGCCGATAGATATATCATATTTATCAATATTGACAGTAACAGAACCATCACAGACAAAACTGATCTGATCGGCATCCAACGGAGTATAGAATGTCGTACTCATCACCTGTGCCCCATCATTTATAAAAATCTCTGCGGAATATTTATCCAGGATCATCCGAATCTTAACAATGTCACCCGAAACTTTGACCGGAACTTTTCTCTGTGCCAGTACATCACGGATCATTCCACAGTATGTCCTGTCAATTTCTATAGTTTTACCCGCACGGTCATAAGTAAATTTCGTAAAATGCTTTTCATTTTGTGCAAAGCAGATGTCAAACGAAGTATAATCGCCCTCCAAAAGTTCTACAGTCATATCCAGCACACGTCCCCGGATTCCTTCCTTCTGACATGTCCCTTTTATCGTACACTGGTCATAATGAACCGAGTTACTGTAGTATTTTTCCAACTCCCGGACCGGACTTTGCAATATCCGCCCGTTATCAAGACGAAGTTCTCTCGGAATAGTCATCATACATGCCCATTTCTGATCTGCCGGGCGAATATTGGCATCCCAGGTCTGCATCCATCCAATCAAAATACGCCGTCCATCCGCAGACAACATGGTCTGTGATGCGTAAAAGTCGAGGCCATCATCCAGAGAGTATACATGCGAATAATCAAATACATGCCGTCCCCTGTCGTAACTGCCGGTATAATATACTGCATTATTTCCATTATGAAACTCCGAACCGGCACACAGATCCTGCGGAGAAGCAAGCAGTATATATTCCCCGTCCAATTCAAAGAAATCCGGGCATTCCCACATAGTTCCAAGATTTCCTTTTTTATCCTCTGCCAGTACAGATACATACTCCCACTCAATGGCATTCTCCGAATGAAATAATACAACCTGCGGCTTTCCCTGGTCTGTTTTGTTTCCAACGACCATATAATATCCGTCATCTTCTTTCCAGATCTTCGGATCTCTGAAATGCTCTCTGCTAAACCCCTTCGGAAGCATGTCACCGGTCACTACCGGATTTTGCGCAAGTTTATTATATGCCTTTCCATCCCCCAAAGCAATACATTGATTCTGATACGTATATTTCTGCCCATCCTCCTCTTTTTCCATGACACCGGTATATACAAGAAGATGACCTTTCTCTGTCTCTATTCCTGAACCGGAAAAACAACCTGCTTCATCATACGCCTGATCCGGAGCCAATGCTGCCGGAAGTTCCGTCCATTTCACGAAATCCTCTGTTTCATAATGTCCCCAGTGCATCGGTCCCCACACTGTACTGTAGGGATGAAACTGGTAAAACAAATGGGTCTTTCCCTGATATACCGAAAAGCCATTGGGATCGTTCATCCAGCCGCATGGCGGTGTTACATGGAACACCGGAAGCTCTTCTTTTGGAATGCGGTTCTGTTTAACATATTCATTTGCTTTTTTCAACTGATCCATATCTATACCTGTCCCTTTCCGGATGTCTGCTGTTCTCCCCCTACAGACATCCGATTGTTTCATACCTTACCTACAGTTCGATCGCTTCTTCCGTATCGATATCAAAAAAGTGCATCCTATGCGGCACAAACACAAATTCTACCTTATCCCCCACTTTGCACAGCTCATATTTTGAAACCCTGGCAATCGTTACTGCTCCTCCAAATTCAAAATAGATATTATTTTCATTTCCCATGATCTCTGTATTATCAACAACTGCCTGCATCTTATTTTCTTTATAGATATCCAGATTTTGTGGATCAAATTTAATGTCCTCTCCGCGAATTCCAAGTGTCATTCTTGTTCCATGCTTCTTTAACTTCTCAGCCATTTCCTGCTTCATGGTCAGCCGATTGCCATCTGAAAATACAATCTGTCCATCCTCAATGGAAACATCATAGAAATTCATCTGTGGTGAGCCGATAAATCCCGCCACAAATTTATTGACCGGTTTTTCGTACAGCTCCATAGGCTTTCCAACCTGCTGTACAACACCCGCTTTCATGATCACGATACGGTCTGCCATGGTCATTGCTTCCACCTGGTCATGCGTAACGTAGATCGTAGTACTTCCAAGACTGCGGTGAAGCTTGCTGATCTCATTTCTCATGCTGACACGAAGCTTTGCATCCAGATTAGACAGCGGCTCATCCATCAAAAATACCTTCTGATCCTTTACGATTGCTCTTCCAAGAGCCACTCTCTGCCTCTGGCCTCCGGACAGATTTTTCGGTTTACGGTTTCTATATTCCTCCAGTCCCAGAATATCAATTGCCCAGTCTACCTTTTTTTTGATCTCGTCAGCCGGTACCTTCATATTTTTCAGTCCATAGCCGATATTTTTCTCCACAGTCATATGAGGATATAACGCATAATTCTGAAATACCATAGAAATGCCTCGATCTCTTGGTGCGACCTCATTCATTCTCTTCCCATCAATATACAAATCTCCGGAAGTGATTTCTTCAAATCCCGCGATCATCCGCAGTGTCGTAGATTTTCCACAGCCGGATGGTCCAACAAATGCAATAAATTCTTTTTCATTGATCTCCAGATCAAAATCTGTCACTGCCTTTTTATCTGTACCCGGATACTGCTTGCATACTTTTTTTAATTCAATAAAACTCATAACTTAACCCTCCTTTGAACCTGTGGAAACAACTCCTTCCACAATCTGCTTTGAAAATAACGCATAAATGATGATAACCGGTATCGTTACCAGTGTAATGACAGCTAATGTCTGACCCATTGTTGTATTATCATTGGACGTGATCGCATTTAATCCGATCTGTGCCGTCAAAAGATCACTTGAAGTAAATACAAGAGATGGCCACAAATAATCGTTCCACACATTTAAAAATGTAAATACACTGACTGTTGCCACAACACTCTTAGACATTGGAAGCACCATGGTAAAGAAATACTTCACCGGACTGCAAAAATCCAACTGCGCCGCCTCGTAAACATCATCCGGAAGACTGACAAACACCTGCCGGAACAGGAATATATTAAATGGATTTACAATCATCGGAAGAACATACCCGATAATGTTATTTAAAAGTCCCAATTTTGCAATAAACAGGAAATGTATGGTAATGATCGTCTCCATCGGCACGATCATCAAAAGCATAATGATAAGAAGCCAGCGTTCCTTAAACGGAAAATTGATCTTGGCCAGTGCATAGCCTGCCAGCCCGTTTACAATGATTCCAAGCACGATCAATACCGCTGCATAAAGCAATGTGTTTGCCATATAACGAAGAAAGCTCGTGTTGGTCAGAATGGTAATATAATTTTCGAAAAAACTGCCATTTAACGCCGGAGGAATAAACGCCGCCAGCGAATTCATATCTCTTGTGATCGCTGCATCTGTTTTAAAAGAATTAGCAAGCATCCATATTACAGGAAACAGAAAAAACAAGGACACGATAATCATAATGATAACAAGAATGATATTAATTCGTTTTTGCTTTTTTGTTAACATGTTTTTTTCCCTCCTTATCTTTGGTGAGGATTGTCTGGATCACCGTCAGGATCATTACGAAAAATGCAAATACGATCGCCATCGTAGATGCCAGTCCGATTTCCCAGTTTACCGTGCCGGTTTCATAAATATCATAAACCATGGTATAGGTTGAATGAGATGGACCTCCTCCCGTCATAACCATTGGCTGTACCAGCATACGGAACGCTCCGATTGTGATCGTGATCAGTACAAAAATACACAATGGCTTTAATTCCGGCAATGTGATATCCTTAAATTTCTGCCAACTGCTGGCATGATCCATTTCAGCAGCCTCATAAAGTGCCGGATTGATCTGCTGCAGTCCGCCCAAGAAGATCAGCATCTGATAACCGACTCCCTGCCATGCACTCATAACAGCAATGGATGGCAGAGCCTGATCTGCACTGTTAATAAATGGCTGTGCGTTGATTCCAATGTGTGCAAGAATGGAATTTAAAATTCCCTCCGGGCTGTAGATCTGCACCCAGAGTGTAGATACAACCGCCAGAGACATAACAACCGGAATAAAAAATGCCACCTTAAAATATGCCTTACAATACGTCACCTTATTGATCAGAAGTGCCAGTCCTAACGCTCCCAGTCCCTGTAACGGAACAATTATGATCACAAATTTCACTGTATTGGTAAATGCCTGCCGGAAATCATCGTCCTTGAATACCTGAAAATAATTATCCAACCCGGTAAAATGCGTCAGGCTTGGATTTAATGCAAAAAAGTCTGTAAAGCTAAATACCAATGTCAATATCATTGGCAGGAACAAAAACAATGTCAATAAGACAAGTGCCGGGCCAAAAAAGGCCATTCCCATAATTGATTCTCTTCTTTTTTTCATCATTCTAACGTATAACGCTTCAGCTTTGCGTTAATCCTTTCTACAGATTTATCCAGCTGCTCCTGTGGATCAAAACCACTCAGAACACAATTTTCCAGTACCTGCTGAAATGATGTACTTACCTGTGGATATGCAGGAGTCTTTGGTCTTGGATGACCATAGTTGCTTAATTGATAGTATAGCGCTTTGTAATTTTCGTCTTTTTGAAATACGTCGATCGTTTCATACGCTTCATATGTGGATGGAAATGATTTTGACTTTTCCCATAAGCGCTTCCCGCTGTCCACACCACTCATCCATTTCACTAATTCGGTTGCTCCCTTGATATGTTTTGTCTTGGAAGAGGCTGCAAAAGCCCAGGAACCGGTTGGAGCGTATCTCTCTCCGTTCCAGGAGTCCCCGACTACATATGGTGCCACACCAAAGGACACATCCGGATAGCTGGTATAAAGTGTATTAACCTCCCATGCACCATCAATCTTAAATGCTGCCCTGCCGCTTTCAAACAAATGATCGATCGGCACCTTTGACATATACTTATTCTTCAGCAACGACTGAAAATAAGATACTGTTTTTACATTTTCCTTCGAATTAAAGACACCATCCACGGAAAGTCCCGTCTCGTCCACCATATTTCCGCCATTTGACCAGAAAAACGGTGCATAATAATAGATGGTTGCCTCCCCCACCGGAAATGTCATATCAAGGGCATATCCATTCTTTTTGTCCATAACCGGTTTCAGCTTTGCAAGAATGTCCAAAAACTGGGACTGAGTCCACGGATGATCTGCATCAGGTATGCTGATTCCTGCCTCTTTCAGTATGTCCTTATTATAGTACAGACCAACACTGGACTCCATTGCTCCCAGAGCGTACAGCTTGTCCTTGTAAGTTCCCTGATCGATAATAGACTGCAGGTAAACGGATTTTTCTTTCTCCGTCAGCTTTGCCAGAGGCTGAATGATCCCATTGGATGCATATGCTGCGATATTCGGTCCGTCTACTGTCAGCACATCCGGAAGGTCTCCCGACATGACGGATGCATTGATCTTATCAGAGTATCCTCCGCCACTGTCATTTCGCGGAATAAACTCAATATCCGCAAAATATGTTCCATCATACTTCTTGTTAAATGCATCAACTGCTTCCCGATAGCATCGGCCTTCATCGGTATCCTCAATGGAGTGTACCCATATGGACAGATACTGCTCTCCTTTATCATATCCGGCGATGCTTCCGGGCTTCGGCGTACTTTTCTGACATCCAGTCAGGCTGAGTGCAAGTACGCTCATGGCCAGAGCCGTTATCACACGTTTTCTCATTCTGTTCTCCTTTCTTTCGTCGTGTCTCTATAAGTGTTTCCGTTTGTGTAATCGGTAAAGTAACCGGTTACTTTGTGATTTAATAATACTATGATGCATATCGTTTGTCAACCATTTTTTTAAATTATTATAACCGGTTACGTTACCGGTTATTTTTTCATTGAATTCACGCCTCTGTTCTGCTATACTAAGGACAGATTTACAGCACGAAAATACACTCCCAACGCAGAAAGGCACAAAACATGGATAATAAAAAGAAAAAAGTCACCTTTGACGACATTGCAAAATATACTCACTTTTCCAAAACAACCATCTCCAGATATTTCAATAATCCTGATTCCCTTACATTAAAAAACCAGGAGATCATCGCACAGGCACTGGTCGATCTGGATTATCATGAGAACAAGCTCGCAAAAGTGCTGGCAAATGGCAAAAGCGAATTTGTCGGCATTCTGTTACCCAATTTATTCCTTCATTATTACTCAGAAATGTTAAACCAGATCTTATCTACTTATGAAACTTTTGGATATAAATTTCTGGTGTTTACCAGCAACGGCTCCGAGGAAACAGAACGAAAATACCTTCAGGAGCTGCTTGCTTACAAGATTGAGGGACTCATTGTGTTAAGCCACACAATCCCGTCGCAGGAATTGGCTTCTTATCACATTCCTGTCGTCACCATCGAACGGGAGGATGAATATGTAAACAGTATCAATACTGACAACTATATGGGAGCCGTGCAGGCTGCCAGTCTCCTTGTCAAAAACAACTGTGACATCCTGATCCACATCAATTCTGATGTTTCTCCGTCCGTCCCTTCTTACGGCCGTATCCAGGGTTTTCGCGATACCTGCCAGCAGTTCAATATCCGACACAAAATTATCCTTACAGATCTCGGCAACAGTTATCCGGAAACACAGCAGCACATTAGTGAGGTCTACAATCTGATCAAAGACAAATATCCGGATAAACGAAAAGGAATCTTTCTTGCCAATGACACCCATGCCAATATTTTTCTGAATCTGCTGATGAGAGATTATGGCACTCTTCCGGATGACTTCCGGATCATCGGGTATGATGATTCCCCAATTGCCTCCGAGGCAATTATCCCGATCAGCACTGTAGGACAGCAGATTGACAAGATTGCACATGAAGCCATGAAGCTGCTGGTTTCCCAGATGAATGAAATGAAAAAGCGTCGACCGGTTCCTCAGACCGAGATCATTCACAAAATGATCACACCGGTTTTGGTGAGACGAGATACAACAACGTAAGAGTCCCAAAACCTCTCCCAACCAGCAAAGTTGTACATACTACATTTCCAAATTTGTGCAATTTATCCGACTTAAATGTTATAGTAAATCATTTAAGTTGCAATATTTTTGTCATTTTTGCCGATTTTATCTTATGAATTGTTTTATATATGGTCATTTTGCACAAATCATGTTAACATTTATCTCAGGGTGAGCAAAACAAAAATATTTCGAAAAGGCAAAGCTTTTTCAAAGGAGGGTTTATGAGATTTAAAAAAATCTTTGCTGTTGTAATGGCGGCAGCTGTAACACTGTCCACGCTCAATGGTTTTCATGGTTTTTCTGCTCCAAAAACTGCAAAAGCTGCGAGCTTTGTTGATCTGAACCAGAGCCAGATCGCATCCGCAATGGGAGCCGGCTGGAACCTTGGAAATCAGCTGGAAGCATCCCTGAACGGAACGCCAAATGAAACATGCTGGGGTAATCCTACGATCAACGCCAATCTGATCAAGTCAGTCAAAAATGCCGGTTTTCGTTCCATCCGTATTCCGGTTTCCTATTTGGGCAAGATCAGCAGCAACTCAAGTTACACCATCGATTCATCGTGGTTAAACAGGGTACAGCAGGTAGTTGATATGTGTATTGCTAATGACCTGTATGTCATTATTAACATGCACGGCGATGGCTATCACTCTGTCGATGGCGGCTGGCTTTTCTGTGACGGTTCCAACCAGACTGCGATCCGTGCCAAATACAAAGCCTGCTGGAAACAGATCGCCACACGTTTCCGCTCATATGACCAGCACCTGATCTTCGAATCCATGAATGAAGAATTTGATGGCACTTACGGAACTCCAAACAGAACATATTATGAAAATATCAACCAGCTCAATCAGATCTTTGTAGATACCGTACGCACTTCCGGTGGAAACAATGCGAAGCGCTGGTTAATGCTCCCGGGCTGGAACACTAACATCAATTACACTGTAGGCGATTATGGTTTCCGGGTTCCTACCGACAACAACTGCACTGCCGGCGGAAAGCGCATCATGATCTCTGTTCATTATTATGATCCATGGGGCTTCTGCGGAGAAGAAAGCACCACGGCAACCCAATGGGGAAGCAAGGCAAACAACAGCTCAAAGGTTGATTTCTGGGGCGATGAGTCTTATCTGAAATCCCAGTTTAACAGTCTGTATAACAAATTCTGTAGCCAGGGATATCCGGTCGTGATCGGAGAATACGGTGCCATTGATAAATCTGCTTTCGATTCAAACAACACGGCATGTCGTGCAGAATTTGCTTCCAAAGTCTGCACTTACGCAAAGAAATACGGCTGTATTCCAATCTGGTGGGATAACGGTGCAACAGGCACATATGGTTTCGGTTTATTTAACCGCAGTACCGGTGCAGTCACACAGCCAAAGATCATCAATGCCATCACTGCCGTGTATCCGTCCTCAGGCAATACCTCCGGTTCCACAAGCAGTATTGATACCGGCAAAACATATATGCTGAAAAACGTAAACAGTGGTCTGTATATGGATGTCTGCGGTGCGAAAGCGGTAAATGGTACAAATGTCATCCAGTACTCTGCTTCCAAAGCAAAAGCAAATAATACCTGGAAATTTGTTCCTGACGGAAAAGGATATTACTATATTTACTCCTGTCTGGGAGACGGCAGGACATTCCTTCTGGACGTTTCATGCAACAGCAGTGCAAACGGGACAAACATCGGAATTTACAAAAATACCAACTGCAGTGCCCAGCTTTACAAGCTTGTAAAAAATTCGGACGGAAGCTACAGCATTTATACAAAGTCTTCCGGCTGTAAGAGTGTTGTCGAGATTGCTAATGCAAACCGCAGCAATAACGGCAATGTACAGCAATGGGTTTACAACGGACATAACTGTCAGAAATGGAATTTGATCGCACAGTAAATTTATCAAATAGCTCACAATCAACAGGGTTGTTGCCTAAACAGATGAAAATGTTCAGGCACAACCCTTTCTTGTTCAGAAAAAACTCTCTTAGCCGAACATTCGATAAAACTTCCCACATGATCCCCGCCCATCATCAGCCTCAGCATCATAAAACTGACAGCAAAGATAAGGAGCAATGGTTTTTCCCACCAAAAATACGATCGCGATCAATAGAACACATGCAATCATTTTTCCGTATACAGAATTAACACATAGCCAGAATTTTCACGTTCCTCTTTTCGCCAAGACTTTCTTTTGAATCAGATATTTAACAAAAAATGCTGCCGTTGTCCTGTTTCATCCAATTACTTTTTTACACAATCATGAAAAAGAAATCAATACAAATGACAATATTTGACTAAAAGCAGCAAAATTTGACTATTATTTTTCATCCGGGATCATTGCCGTAAAATAAAACCAGCCATCTTCACTATGTATCCGGCTCATCCCGTCATACTTTTCCAACACCATCTGAACATTCTTTAATCCAATGCCATGGTTCGCTTTGTCTGCTTTACTGGTACTCAGCTGATCATTGATCATGTCCTGAGTGCTCTCCACAGGATTTTGTACAGATAATAAAATCTGGGAATTCTCCCGAAGAAGCTTTAATCGTATTACCGGATCATCTTTTCTGTTCTCACATGCTTCAATAGCATTATCTAAAAGGTTCGCTAACAAAATGACCATATCCTGTTCTTCCATCCACGCTCCCGACAGATCATTGATCTGAAACGATACTGTGATGCCTTTACTCTTTGCCAGCCTGTATTTCTGATTCAGTACCACATTGATAACGGAATTGTTGACGTCCACCACTTCGCTTCCATCCAACAGGGTCTGTGTCAATTTTCCGGCATAATTTTCTGCTTCTTTATACTTTTTCTGTTGCAGAAGTCCTCGTATACACTGCACCTGATTATTGTAATCATGAAGCATTCTCTTTTTCTGATTATAATCCTCACGGCCACCGTAATACGACTGCATTTTCTCTTTATTTTTTTCCTGTAACAGCTGCAGCTGGGTGTATTCATATTCTCTTTGGGAAACATATTTAAGCAGAGCAAACAGAATAATATTCATGACCGCCATGCAGAGTGCTACAGTCACATATCCGGCTGCACTGTTATTCTCCCGAAAAGAAAACATCATAACCATGATGACCACGACCGTCAAAACCGGAAAACTGATCATCAGGATCCATTCGGAGCTTTTCATGCAGATCTCATGATTTCTTTTCCACAAATAATCCAGTATAAGCACAAAAATAAATAAAACCGTTTTACATAACAGCACCAAAAGCACCTGTATAAAATTATTGGCTAAAACACCAGGGTCAAGCAGACGGTCCACAAAGATCAGCCCAAGATAATCCACGCAGATCAAAAGTGCATAAAACAGAATTGCAAGAAATATCCTTGGAAGCCATTTCCCTGAATAAAATATAAAAGAAAACAATAAAATACTGGCAACCGCTGCCATCATCCGATAAATATAATAGCCTCCAAACTGTGTACTGACGGCACAAAGCAAAAATAATCCTGTCAGCAGTGCCACAGAAATAATATCTGCCTGCAGAGAGGTATATTTTCTTTTCAAAAAAATATCAAAAAAAATCTTACAGCAGAGTGCTTCATATAACACAATGCTGACACCTTTTAACACTTCTTCCAACATAACTTTGTTTCCTTACATAATATCTACATTTTCTCTTTATAATCAAAAAACTTTTCTTTGACTTCCACATATCGCGGTTTCGTCACCGGAATTTCCATTCCATTTGTCATATAGATCGTATAATTCCGGATCCGATCTATATATTTTAAGTTGACCAGAAAACTCTGATGTGGCCGAATAAATGAAAAATCTGCCAGCTTCTTCTGAAGATCATTGATCTGTCCGTACATATACATCTGTGTCCCTTTTCTCTCAAACCACAACTGATGAGAACGGCTTTCTATGTATATGATATCCTCCAATAAAACCTGTCTCTTCCCTCCAACAAAGGGAAACTCCATCTCTACCCTATTCTTTCTTCTTTTCCGCAAAATGGCATCCATGCATTCCGGAAGAAGCTGTTCCATATCATCTTTGATAATATAACGCACTGCATCTACACGATATCCCTCCGCAGCATAATCCAGCATGACCGTAATAAAAACAATATCAACATTTTCATTCTGCTCCCGAATGGCATATGCCGTCTCCATCCCGTTCATTTCTCTCATTTCAATGTCCAGAAATACGACATCATACGCTTTAAAATTATCCGGATCACTGCAAAAGGAAGAACCACTATCATACAGGTCGATTGAAACAGAACGTCCATTCTCTTTGAAATATTTCTGCAATAGTTCTTTTATTCTGTCCTGAAAATAGGCCTCATCGTCACACACTGCGATTTTAAAATCCAAGCTCATACACCCCCCCTTTATATCGTTTCATTTTCTTCTTTTTTCCAGCGAAGCTCACGCTCCCACTGGCGCAATCTGCGGGCTCCCTCCGGATTTTGTTTTTCCAGCCGCTGTTCCAGCTTTTCCCGGCGTCTCTGAAGCTTTTCCAATACCTCCGGATGTTCTCTGCCAATCTGCTCCCGGATATGATGACGCCGTTTTTCCAGCAAGCCGAGAATAATCCTGCGGTGATCCTGATCCGCCAGTTTTTCCGGCAGTTCATCCATATGAATCTCCATACGTCGTAAAAACTCATCCTCATCAATGGCTCCAAGACCATGCCAGTATTTCAGACTGCTCTCGATTCCCTGCTCCGCAATCTCTTCCCAGTCCGGCATACTGTGAATGCTCTCCAACACCTGATGTACACGCTTTTCAATCTGATCCACTGTCTCGTCACCAAAAGCCCAGGTAAACTCCTCCAGCGTATTTTCTGTTTCCGCGGGAATATTAAGCATATGTCCGTTTTTACGGACAGTATATTCTTTGAGAACATATGGCTCCATGTATCCGCTGTCATGAAGTGCTGCCGTAATGGTCCGGCGTACATTTCCTTTTTCAATCAGATGTCCGATCCCAAGCTGTCTCATCTGCTCATTCACTGATGCCATATGCTCTGTCATATAAAAATGTATCCCCTGTTTTTCAAAACGGTCACACATCATTTCCAGCCTGTCTGCCGCAGTAATATCAATACTTGTCATAGCTCCGGCATCCACAATGACAACTTTTGTATCCTCTTTTATGCTGTTCTCAATATCCTCCTGAAAAGTCTTTACATTGGCAAAGAAAAGACTCTCACTAAAACGGTAGATCATCACATGCTCAATTTCATGGGCATAACGGTTCTTACTGCAATCATAAAAGCCCTCTCTTCCCGGAATAACTCCCAGAAAAGCCCTTGGGGGATTCGTCGCTTTCAAGACCACTGCGATAAAGGAAAGAATAATTCCTATGATCACTCCATAAATCGTCCCCAGTAAAAGGACACCAAAAAAGGCAGCCATAAAAATGTAAAATTCGTTCCGGCTGACGCGGAACAACCTTTCTGCCAGATCAAATTCTACCACCTTCATAAGAGCAGATATCACAATGGCCGTGAGAACCGGCACCGGAAGATATCCAATAAATCCCGTACCAAACAACAGCAGTAATATCATAGTAAAACCTGCCACAACGGAAACCATCTGTGTTCTGCCGCCATACTGGTCATTCATGGACGTTCTGGAAATACTTCCATTGACCGGACAGCATCCAACAACTGCCGATGCAATATTTCCCACCGCACATGCCAGTATTTCCTGATTATCTCTGATCTTATATCCGTTTCGAAATGCAAAATTATTCTCCGATAACAGCGTCTCCGCCATGATCACAACGGCAACCATCAGTCCGCGTCCTGCTGCCTGAGACAGATCTACTGACCGAAATTGCGGACACTGAAAATGTGGCAGCCCCGGTTCCACAGCAGATAACAGCTTTACCCCATACTGATCAATATGACCAAAAATGGTCAACAATACCCCCGCCGCCATAACCACGATCACCATAGGAAACTTTGGTGCCAGCTTCCTTGCCACAACGATCACTGCCAGAGAGCAAATCCCCAGTGCAACAGAAACCGGATTGATATGCGATGCCGCTTCTATAATGGAAACGATCAGCTCCGGCAGCTCTCCCGTCCCGGAGCTGCCTCCCAGTATTTTGGGAATCTGCATTAATATGATCGTTACCGCAATTCCGCTGATAAAACCTCCCATAACCGGAGTAGATATGTAGTCTACCATCTTTCCTGCTTTTAATAAGAAAAAGATCATAAGCCAAACTCCGGCAAAAAATGCTGTCATTGGAATAAATGCCATGGCTTCAGGAGACTGTGCCTGCAAGCCCAGTCCCGTAGCCGCCGCACCAATGATCGCTGCCGGTGCCGCATCTACTCCGAAGATAAACTGAGGTGACGTGGTAAACATAGCAAAAATTAAAATAGGCAGTACAGACCCATACAGTCCATAGACAGGCGGAAGTCCTGAGACCTCCGCATATCCCATGGATATTGGGATTGATACTGCCGCTATGATAATACCTGCCAGAATATCCTTTGGCAGATAATTTAATTTATAATTTTTCAGTGTCTGGAAAATCTTCATGTTCATCGTTTTACTCCACATAATATACATAATCGTCCTTGCGTGGTGCTGCCTCCGGCTCATCGCCGTCCACATATCCAAGAACACAATGGCCTATGCCCTCGTAATCTCCCGTAATTCCCAGAGATTTTAAAAGCGCTTTTCCTTCTTCACTTTCAAACTCCTCCTTCGCACGGTGAATCCAGCAGCTTCCAAGCCCTGCATCTTTAGCTGCCAGCATCAGATTTCCCATAACAAGACTACCATCATACACATGGGTTGGCATTGCCTTATCTGCCAGTACGATCAGTACAACCGGCGCACCATAAAAAGGATCGGTTCCCTCCGCCGCTCCCATAATCTCCGCATTCATATGAGAAAGCTTATCTCTCACCTCTTTATTTAATACCGCTACAATGATCGGTGACTGCCTGCCCATTCCTGTGGCTGCATATGTTCCGGCTTCGATCACACGGTCAATCAGTTCTCTCTCCGGCATTTTCTCCTGAAATTTGCGAATACTTCTTCTGGTACGGATTGTTTTCATTGTTTCACTCATATGAAATGTCCTCTCTTTCTTATTTTTATAGTTTTCTACCTTTTTAATTTCTATTTTCTGTCACAGACAGCAATACACCCGCCCACTGATTTCTTCAATGATCTTCTCTCAGGCAGCACTGCCTCTCCGGCTATGACATTCTCCATCACATATCTGCTGGAATTCCCGGAGCTTCTGCTTTGCCTGCGGACTCAGATTCTTTGGCACCTTTACCTGTACTGTCACATACTCATCTCCATGAACGGAAGAATCCTTCATGGACACAATGCCTTTTCCACGAAGCCGGATCTTGCTACCTGCCTGCGTCCCCTCCGGAATGCGGCACATGACTCTGCCACTTAGCGTATCTACCGGTGCCTCGCCGCCAAAAACTGCCGTTGTAAAAGGAACCTCAATCTGAGTATATATATCCATTCCCTTTCTGTCAAATCCCGGCTTAGGCTGTACATGCACCTTTAAAAACAGATCGCCGGCCGGACCACCTCCATATCCCGGCTGTCCCTTGCCACGAAGACGTACACGCATTCCATCGTTTACCCCGGCAGGAATGTGTACCTGCAGGGATGTTCTCTGTCCGGAACCGTCCTGCGAAACCAGATGGATTGTTTTGTCACAGCCAAAGGCCGCCTCTTCAAAGGTAATGTCTGTCTGTGCCTCCAGATCTTCTCCTTTCGCCGTTCCGGTACCCTGTCCAAATCCTCCAAAGCCATTTCCTGTGCCTTGACGGAAACCACTGCCAAAACCATAATGGCTCTGCCCGCGAGAGCTCTCTTCATGGGATCTTCCATGAAACATACCACCAAAAATATCATCAAAGATATCATCCATATCGCCACCCTCAAAATGATATTCCCGGTAGCCACCTGTCCCAAAATCAGGACCGCCATAACTCTGATAAAAATGTCCGTTTCCTGTAGAACCTGTTCCTCCTTCTTCAAACGCTGCAAAACCATATTGATCATAGAGCTTTTTCTTTTCTGCATCACTAAGTACATTATATGCTTCGGTTACTTCTTTAAAATTCTTCTCTGCTTCCTTATCCCCCGGATTTACGTCCGGATGATACTTCTTGGCAAGCTTACGGTATGCTTTTTTGATTTCCTTCTCATCCGCTCCTTTCCGGATACCAAGGACATCATAATAATCTCGTTTCTTCATCATCCTCACCTCCGAATAAAATGAAACTGTCCATTTTCCCGGCACTTACTACCGGGAAAACGGAAGCTTTGAAAATATACAGAAAAGAGGCATACGAACCGGTTCGCATCCCTCCAAGGCTGTTAATAGGGTGATAAACCATCCAATATATCAACCCTGCTGTATTGCATTTTTACTTTCGATTATGTTATACCACTTATTTTAGCACTCGTCAAGTCTATTGGCTAATAATCCACACAGAATTTTACTCTTCTAACTGTTCCGCAAGTGTTTTACTATAATCGTACAGATCATCATTGATCATCAATGCGGAACACATATCGACCAGACTATCACTATCCATCTTCACACGCATAATAGAATAATATCTGCCAAAGCTATCCCCATTGTTTTCAATATCTGTAAAGATTTTCTCCCAATCCTTATCCCGGATTAAGATATATTTATTACTTTCAACCAGCCATTCGCATTTCTCATGAGCAGATTTTTCTTTCCATTCTTTATACTCTTTTTCCTCCAAAATGGAATCCAAAAACTTTCGTGATTTTCCCAGAGCTTCTGCCAACCCTGTTCTTATGGTATCATCCTTCTCAAAAAACTTCAGTTTTTCCGCTTCGCCAATATCATACTTTTCCTGATCTTTCTCAAATTCCTCCCGTTTTTTGTCCATAATCTGGTTGAATACTTCAGATGCGTCCTGCTCTACTGCCTGCTCGAATGACTCCTCCGACTTTTTTGCTTCTTCCAGATTAATTTCTATCTGCTGCGCTTCCTTTTCAAGATACTCATCTATAATCTGGTCTATATCAACATACTGACTCATGCCTGCCCTCAACGCCTTTCGTATTTCATCAATCGGAATATAGCGATCAATCTTTTTATTTCTGGCTCCGGCAAATCCAAACTGCGCAAACAATGTCCAGATACTATATGTTCCCGCTGCCTCCGGATCAATAGAAAGTGGATCCTCACAGTTTTTTTCTCTTATGTGCATTTTTGCATCCATAATACGCATCACAAACTTCCTGTGGATATCCTGACCATCTTTATCCTGCAGTTTGACATAACCACAAAGTTCTTCCAATCCAAATCCCTGTGTCATGTATTCGCGGAAAAAACTGCTAAATCCAGAGGTACCGATTTCATATTCAGTAAGTTTCTTTTTCCAGCATGTACTTATAGTACCTTCCGAAAACACTTTTCGCACGAAATCTCCATATTCTCCATCCTTGCTGCCAAGATATGCACTGTCAAATAATCTGTACTTTTCCTCTAAAGAAAGAGGCAACTTAGAAATTCTATCAAATAATCTGTCCATATAGCACCTATCCGGCATTTCGATTGGATTCTCAAGATACTTATTGGCAATCTCTACAGCTTTCCTGCACTGTCCTCTGGTGATATCTCCATATACGAAAGCCTTCTCCCCCAGCCTCGCTTCAATAAGGCAGGCAATCGCCAGCAAATACATATGATATACCTCTCCCTGTGTCTTACCTCCCCATATTCCATAAGTATGACTACAGATATCATCCTTCCATCTGTAACCAAGACAATGTGCCGCAAGATAACATAAAATGGCATCTCCGGCCCTAGGATCAATTTCATCCTCCTTTACTAAATCACGCGAAAGAAAGTAATCCTCTGCAGTATTCATCCAATTGTAATCGCCATCTGCAAACCAGCCTGTCCGAGTCTCTTCTCTAATCCAGCCATATTTTTCCGTGCGTTCCTTCGTTCGAACAAGACAAATAGTATCAATGCCATGAATATTTTTTGTGATTTTTTCTGCCAAAGGAAGCTTGTCAATCAAAAAAAGCGTTTCATTATATACCTTTTCCCATTCCTTTTTCGTTACTGATTTCGATATATTTAAATGAATAAAAATGCCCATTTCTGAACCTCCATAAATTTAATAACTTTATTTTAAATGAGCACACCATTTTTGTCATTCAACGCATAGTTTAATTCTCTGTCATAGGAGTGTACAAAAAAGAATCTGTGATTACATACGGCATATCACAAATTCTCGTATTATTCTATCCTGCCTTATAATATTTTTCCAACATTTCTGCGTACTTTTTCATATATTTGAGACGATCCCTCCGACACACTTTCATGAAAGTCACAGTTTCAAGCTTGAAATCACCTGCCTCGCTTCCTTCCTTAATCTCAACTTCGACCGTTCCCACATATTCATCTATAATGTCATACATATCTGCCCCATATAATTCCATTAATGCAAACATTGTATCAGCCGGAGGATATCCCTTGCCGCTTTCATATTTGTAAACAGCCTGCGGTGTACCAAGCCGCAGATATTCTCTCACCTCTTCCACTGACAATCCTTTGACCATCCGCAGTCTTTTCAGATTTCGCCCGATCACCTTCAAATCATATTCCGGTCTGTAGTATTTCATGCTCTTTCCTTTCCAGCTCATTATGCAAGCAACAACCTATTTTTCCAATAGCAGTTCGTGATTTTTTATCGTAAGTATTATATTCCTATAATTTCAACCAATTTTTGATTTCAAACTGTCAAAGATAACGTTTCAGCTCTTATCAATCAAGTGCATTGACTGATAAGTATTAAAATTTATCCATCAACAAGAAATCCGCCAGATGAACGATGCGAATGCCGTTCTCGTTTCCTGTATCCATGGTGTTTAACGTAACGACATATTTGGGATAATGATCTCTGATCTCCATAAGATTTGCTATTTCGCGGTCTGAATTTACCGGAAGCTGTACGCATACCTGTACATATATCTTTTCATCCCTGCGCTCTGCCATAAAATCTATTTCTTTCGTTCCATTTTTTCCTATAAATACATCATATCCACGCCGTTTTAGTTCCAGAAAAACGATATTTTCCATTGTACTATCCAGCATTTTTCTGTTATAACCAAGTAAAGCATAACGCAGGGAAATATCTGCGAGGTAATACTTTTCCTGCGTCTTTAAGACACTTTTTCCCTGAAGATCATAACGTGCACAGGGAAAAATAATAAATGCCTGTTGAAGCCAGCGTAAATAATTATAAACACTTTCTACGGAAACACTTCTATGCTCATTTTTCAAAAAATTCGAAATTGAATTGGCTGAAAAAGTTTTTCCTGTATTTTCAATAATATATTTCACAACACGATCAAATAATTCCTGTTTTTTGATCTGATGCCTTTTTACAATGTCACGGGATACGACGGTATGATAAATCCCATTCACGATCTGATATGCTGATGTTTCCTCATATTCACCAAGTGCAATGATCGGAAAGCCTCCGAATCGAATATATTCTTCCAACAGTTCCGTCTGCGACATCGCACGTTCTTTCTTAAATTCCAGATATTCTCTAAAAGATAATGTAAACACAGGGATTTCAACGAAACGCCCCGTTAAATAAGTGGAAATTTCACTGGACATTAATTTTGAATTTGATCCGGTCACATAAATATCCGCTTTGCCATTCTCCAGTATACTGTTCACTGCCTTTTCCCAATTATGCACCTCTTGTATTTCATCCAGAAACAGATAGCAGTGCTCTTTCTCCCCTATTGCTTCGATCAACTCCTGATACATCTGCTGTGCCGTTATATCCTCCGGAATATCCATTTCCGTATACCGCTTCTCAATGATATTTTCTCCGGATACTCCTCTGCGGATCAATTCTTCCTTGATCATCCGGAAAATGGTTGATTTGCCACAACGTCGAACACCTGTCAAAATCTTTACGACCGGCTTATCTATAAAGGGTTCTACTGCTTTTATATAATCATTTCTTATAATCATAATACCCAGACCTTTCCTAATATAATCTGCCGTCTTCAAACGGCGACAGAACATTCCTATGATCTCTTCCCTTATAGATTATACCAAAAAATAGTAAATATATAAATAGTTTCTTGGTTTTAACCTTAAAAACAACCGGCTTATCTGTAATAAAACGAAAGGACGAAAAAGCCATGAAATTTATATATGGCTCTTGACAACCCTATGGAATATGCCAGCTTAGTTTTGACAGGTGAGATGCAGGATTGGACGGATGCGGGATCTTCAAAAAATATAAGTGGAATGTGAGAATTGTGCATGGTACAATGGGAAGTGACAAATATGAAGTTGACGGAGGATAATGCATGAGTGATTTGTATGTTTCAGATTTAGATGGGACATTATTGAGAAGTAACGAAGTAACCTCTAAATACACAAATCAAGTAATCAATTCATTGGTTAAAGAAGGGATGATTTTTTCCTATGCTACGGCACGTTCTTTAGTTACAGCGAAAAAAGTGACCGCAGGAATAAATGCAAAAATTCCGTTAATTGTGTATAATGGAGCATTTGTGATTGATAATATTACGGAAAAAATATTAATCGCTAATTATTTTGATGATTCCGTACATTCCGTGCTAGAAGATTTGTTTAGCAATAACGTGTATCCCATTGTTTACGCATACATTAATGGGGTGGAAAAATTTTCGTTTGTGCGAAAAATGTGTACAGAGGGTATGAATATGTTCCTCGAAAGCCGTAGAGGCGATGTTCGAACAAATGAGGTGAATTCATTGTCTGAGTTGAAAGAGGGTGATATTTTTTATATTACCTGTATTGATGAGCCAAAAAAGCTTATGCCTTTGTATGATAAATATAAGGATAAATATCATTGTGTATATCAAACGGATATTTATACAAATGAACAATGGTTAGAAATTATGCCGTTAGAGGCATCAAAATCAAATGCTATAAGGCAATTACAAAGCATGTTGAATTGCGAAAAGCTAATTGTGTTTGGTGATGGAAAAAATGATATAGACATGTTTCAAATGGCTGATAAAAGTTATGCTGTTGCAAATGCACACGATGAATTAAAACAATATGCAACAGAGGTGATTTTGTCGAATGACGAAGATGGTGTTGCCAGATGGCTTGAAGCAAACTATAAACAATAATTACATTTCCGAATTAAGTGATTATGATACAATTTATAGAAAATAGTGTTTTATGAATCTGACAAATCGAAATTTAAGGAGATGTGTATATTATGATTAAAAGAGTAGAGGAACAAGAGGCAAAAAAAGAGTTATCTGAGGCAGTCGGCTAGACTGTCCCCAAATAACCCTCAGATGATGAAACTTGTCTCTCTTTAAGATCACGCTTTCTTCTGAAGCCATATCCGCATTCCGGTAAGCACTGCCAGTAGAATCGCTGCACTTAGCAGAAGTACGATCCACCAGATCTGGATGAATGCCGCCAGTATATAGCCAACCACGCAGACTGCCGCCACGACAGCCGCATACGGAAGCTGCGTTGAAACATGATTCATATGATTACACTGCGCTCCCGCCGAGGACATAACCGTGGTGTCCGAAATCGGGGACACATGATCGCCGCATACCGCACCTGCCAGTACCGCCGACACCGAAATGATCATCATCTCCATATGTCCCTGCTCCGGGAACATTGCAATTACGATCGGTACAAGAATTGCGAAGGTTCCCCAGCTCGTTCCGGTCGAAAATGCCAGAAAGATTGCAATAATAAATATGAGCATCGGTATAAACATACTTGCCGAAGCATTCTGTCCGACAACACTTTTCACAAATGTACTGATCTCAAGATGATCACCAATTCCCTTCAGCGCCCACGCAAAGGTCAGGATCGCCATGGCAGGAACCATCAGACGAAATCCCTCCACAAAGCTTTCCATGAAATCGGCAAAGTTCAGAACCTTTCTCGGAAGATACCAGATCAAACAGAAAAGGATCGTGACAAGTCCTGCAAAGATCAGGCTCCGCTCAGAGTCACAGCCGGAGAACGCAGCGACCACATTCGTTGCTCCTCCTAAATATCCGGTATAGATCATGGCACCGATCGCAGATACGATCAGAAGCACTACCGGAAGAACCAGATCAGCAACACGTCCCTTTTCGTTAACCTCTTCCTGCTTCTCCTCCTTCAGTGCATCCTCTCCGGACGTAAACAGATCACCGCGCTCCGCATTGATCTCATGTTTCTTCATCAAACCGAAATCAAAACCGGTGAGGATCAGATAAAGCACCATCAAAAGGGTCAGGATTGCATACAGATTGTACGGAATCGTCCGCAGAAACAGACTGAAGCCCGTCAGCGAGGATCCCTTCGGCACATAGGAATTGACAGCCGCCGCCCAGCTTGAGATCGGTGCAATAATGCAGACCGGCGCTGCCGTGGCATCAATAATATAAGCAAGCTTTGCTCTGGACACCTTGTACCGGTCGGTCACCGGACGCATCACCGAGCCAACCGTCAGACAGTTAAAATAATCATCCACGAAAATAAGTACGCCAAGCCCCATCGTCGCCAAAAGTGCAACCTTTTTGTTTTTGATCTTGGAGATCGCCCATTTTCCGTAAGCCGCCGAACCGCCGGAGCGGGACATCAGCACGACAATCATACCAAGCATTACCAGGAAAAACAAAATATTGATATTCATGCTGTCCTTGATGGTATCAAAGATCACGGTGAATGCAGTCCACGGATGAAACTGCGCATACATAAAGCTTCCTACTACAATTCCCACAAACAGTGAACTGTAAACCTCTTTTGTGATCAAAGCAAGCATGATCGCCAGGATCGGTGGCAGCAATGACCATATAGTACCTATAAACATAATTTACCTCTTTCTATTTTCAAATTTCGCCCATAATGAATTTTCGCAACGCTCCGGCAAAAGGTTCGAAAAAGCTTCGCTTTTCTCACTCGCGGGCGCATTCACATATCGATCTGCCAGCTACCAGATGCAAGCATCGGCATCTGGCAATCTCTATGTTCACTTTTGCCTTCGCGCACGATTTAAGAACACACGACTGGTGTGACCTCTCCAAAGTCAAAGTCCACATAATCCTCCGGGGTAAACCGGTGATAGATCACGTGGCAGCCCTCGAAGGTGATGCAATAGCGGTAATCATTCGGCTTACTGTCCCGAAAATAGAACACATAATCAAAATCATCCCCTGCATAACTGCCCTCAAACACCTGATCCGAATGCTGTGCAAAAAGCGTTTCCACATCCTTCAGAGTACAGCCGTGACGGGCGATCGTCTCTATAAATTTCACCAGGAAATCATCCTCTTCCTGATGCTCATGGACATACTCCACTCCCTCCGGTGGAATCTGAATGCAAAATCTTTCTTTTTGGGAAGATGCTGTAATCCCGCCAAAATGCGCTCTTGTGGCCTCTGAAAACTCCTTCATCCTCTCCAACATTTCCTCTTCCGTACAATCTACCTCCAGCAGATGATTCAGAGAGGATAACGGATAATACAGACGCAAAAGCTCCTTACGATAACCAAGCTTCACCTGCTCCTCCAGGATCAGGTCTCTCAGATTTTTTTCTAACTTTTCAATATTCATAATCGGATATCATCCCTTCTATTCTTGAACCGGCAACGGACCTGCCAGATCCTTCACAACCTCTCCGGCAATAATCAGTCCCGCTACAGATGGGACAAATGCCACACTACCAGGAATATCGCGGCGCTCTGTGCATTTGTGCTTTGCTCCCGGCGGACAGATGCAGTTTGTCCTGCAGCTGATACTCATATCCTCCAAAGAGCGAATCGACTTCTCAGTAGAGAAAACCACCTTCAGATCCTTGACATTTCTTTTGCGAAGCTCCCGGCGCATGACTCTCGCCAGAGGACAGATCGTCGTATCGTAAATATCTGCCACCTGAAATTTTGTCGGATCCAGCTTATTTCCTGCTCCCATGCTGCTGATCACCGGCACGCCTGCTTCTTTCGCCCGCATAATGATGTCCAGCTTGGCAGTCACAGTATCCACCGCATCCACCACATAAGAATACCCGGAAAAGTCAAATTCGTCTGCATTTTCCGGCAGATAAAAGCACTGCCTGACTTCCACCTGTGCCTGTGGGTTAATATCAAGAATACGGTCACGCATCACATCTGTTTTATATTTGCCCACTGTACTGCGGGTCGCAATGATCTGACGGTTGAGATTGGTCAGACATACCTTATCGTCATCCACCAATACAAAAGAACCGACACCACTTCTGGCAAGCGCTTCCACCACATAGCCGCCAACTCCTCCGATGCCAAAAACAGCCACTTTCGCCTCTGCCAGCCGGTCAATTCCTTCCTTTCCCAATAAAAGCTGTGTTCTAGAAAACTGATTTAACATATGAATCCTGTATTCCTTTCCTTCTATAAAGATACCTGCCACCCGGCAAAATATCTCCCAATCTTTCTTAGTGTACCACAATCCCGATTATTATGATATCTTTTTTTCGTTTTGTCATGCAAACTGCAGCAATATCATATAAAATGCCGTGCTTCCGACAATGCTAAACAGTGTATTCTTCTTCCAGACATGTAACAGTACGCAGACTCCTGCAGCCAGAAGCTGATACATCCCTGTTCCGCCAAAATCCATCGGCACGGATTTCAGGCAGTATACGATCAGCACTACCATGATCGCCGCCGGAAGAAGATTTCCCAGATACCGGATGACCTCCGGGATCTCCTGACGTTTTCCTAACAGGGTAAAGGGCAGTGCACGCATCAGAAGAGTACATGCCGCCGCCAGCATGATTGCCGTAAATGCCTGTATATTATTCATGTTCCACAGCCTCCTCTCCAGAAGCTGCTCCGACCGCAGAGTTCATGGTTCCACGGATCAGAAGCAGAATACCTGACACCAGTATCAGCGTCGGCAGCAAAAAGTAATCCGGTCCCACAAGAAGAAGCAGAACCACTCCACAGCCAAGACCAAGCAATGCCGGAATATGGCTCTTTGCCGACCGCCACTGATCCACAAATATCGTGACAAACAGCGCTGTCATACAAAAGTCAATACCCGTAAGTTCCACTGGAATGCTCTGTCCGATCACGCCGCCAGCCACCGCACCAAACATCCAGCTTATCCTTGAAAACAACGCGATCCAAAACATCTCATCACGTTTCCTGATGTTCTCCCGGAATTCCGCTATGTTCTTTTCGTCCTCTTCCGGCACCGCTTTCTTTTCGTTCTGTCCCATTTTCTGGTCAGACTCTTTCGCCCTCTGCTCCTGCTGCATCTGCAGTGCACAGTTTGCCGCATACGTTTCGTCTGTCATTGTATGCACCATATACGGATAACGTTTTCCCATCTGCCGGAATTCCTCCACAAAGCTGAGTCCATAGAAAAACTGGCGGCTGTTCATAAATAATGCCGTGAGACCGATGGTGAGAAGAGACGCACCGCTGCTTAAAAATGTGATCAGAACAAACTGGAATGCCCCGGTATACACCGTCATGCTCACAAGCAACGACCAGCCCCAGCGATAGCCCGCCTCCTGCATTAAAAGCCCATAGGACATGCTCACAAACAAATTAACTCCCCATAATGGGCAAAGCCCGCCAGAATGCCTGACGGACTGTGTCCTTATGAAATATTCTCCGTTGATTTCCGGCTTTTTCTTTTTTACTGAATATTGTCATTATCGTTCACCGTATAGATACTCAATCTTCCCTTTTTTATCGTTATAAAAAGAAAGAAAGGAAAGTCAATAAACATTTTCTATGTTACATACTATCTCCGGATATACCTCTCCGCCTCTGTCGCTGCATTAGCTCCATCTGCTGCCGCCGTGATCACCTGACGAAGCACCTTGGTCCGCACATCTCCGGCCACAAACAGTCCCTGGGCCGAGGTGATCCCCTGCTCTCCTGCTGCCACATAACCATACTCATCAAGTTCTGCAACGCCTTGAAGCAGTCCTGTTACCGGCTCCATTCCTACTGCCGCAAAGACACCGGCCACTTCCAGTCTGCGGCCATCCTCCAGCACCAGAGCCTCTACCCGCTGTTCTCCCTGAATCTCCTGTACTCTCGTATTCGTCAGGATCTCAATATTTTCTGCATCCTTTACCTTCTGCACCGTCCCCGCATTTCCGCGAAACTCGTCACGACGGTGGATCAGATAAACCTTCTCACAGATCTGCGACAGATAAAGAGCATCATCCAGTGCCGTATCACCACCGCCGACCACAGCCGTCACCTTTCCCTGAAAAAATGCACCGTCACAGGTAGCACAGTAGGACACACCTCTGCCGGAAAGCTTGTCCTCTCCCGGTACGTTTAAATGGCGATGAGATGCTCCTGCCGCATAGATCACGGTCTTCGTCTCCAAAACATCCCCGCCTGCCAGAAGCACCTTCCAATAACCATCGGACTGCTCCAGCTTCGTGACCTCTTCCTCCAGAAAAGCCGTCCCCAGATTCTCAGCATGCTCCCGAAATTTTTCTCCCAGAGAATATCCGTCAATCCCCGGAATGCCCAGATAATTATCCACCTGACCACTCTCCGCGATCTGCCCGGTTCCACAATATTCCTTTTCGATCACAAGAATATCCAGACCGGCACGTCTTCCATAAACTGCAGCCGACAATCCCGCCGGACCGCTTCCTATAATTATAATATCTTTCATATCCGTTTTCCTTTCCCGTTGTTCTCTTCTCAAAACCAAAGATACCGATAATGCCTTATCCTGTATCGCCAAGAAACATTATCGGTATTATTTTTATTATTTAGATTACATAAAATCCGGCCTCTTCCGTCTGCTCTTCCTCCCAGTCCAAAAGGTCCTGCAGTGTAATATTGTCTACAATATCATTGACCGCTTTTCCCATTTTATCCCAAACGCGGTTGATCACAGAAGCCTTTTCCATTTCGTTGGAGGTGTCCGAAGAAAGGGACATTAAATCGCCCTCCGTCTGCCGCAGGATCATTCCCACCGTGTACTCCTCCGGTGTTTTTTTCAGCAGATAACCACCCTGAGGCCCACGGACGCTCTTTACAAAACCAGCTTTGTTGAGCACGGAAATAATCTGCTCCAGATATTTTTCTGAAATCTGCTGGCGTTTTGCGGTTTCTTTTAACGGCACCGGCACGCCGCGATTATGATTCGCCAGATCCAGCATCAGGATCAAAGCATATCTTCCTCTGGTAGAAATCTTCATATGGAACTCCTCTTCTAACTGCTAAAACTACGGTTGACACTAATAATATGCGAAGCAACTTCTAATGCGAACACGCAAGTGTTCGCATTACCCTGATGCCACGGATTGCTCCATTGCGACGCAATTTCCGCAATCCTGCAACCATCTCCAATCCCACAGATTTGCAAGCAAATCTGCTTCTTGTCGGTGTTTGGCGGGTCAAGCCAGTAGATAGCAATTTGTATGTAAACATACATTGCTATCTACTTTTGGCCCTTGCATCATATCATCCAGAAATTATCAGTGCATATAATTCTACGGTAGGTTTCAAACTTGGACCACTTGTTGAAGAATTCCAAATGATTCTCCTTGTCCAGATTCTTGTACTCGTACAGATAATTGTCGAGGTCTGCCTTTACACGGATGCGCAGTGCAAATCCTCTCTCATCGAGAACAGGAAGTCCTGTGTACTGATATTCGGACAGTGGAATGATGTCCTCGATCACACGGTTACGGATCAGGATAACGGCATCACTGTCTGCTGCAAGAATATCGAAATAATCCGGATACTTAAAGCTGTCGCCCTCGATCGGCACGGTATCGCCAACATGGTATGTTTTATCCTGTGTATTTACCTTAGAGAGGAATGCGTTCTCCAGATTGAAGTAGAATTCCTCGAAAATATATCCGCCGGTTTTGATATCATCCTTCTGGAAATATGGTACCTCACCATCGGTGGAAACATCCTCAACAACACCGCAGGCCGAAGTTGCATGACTGATACGGTCGATCAGGATCAGCTCGCCGAGTGTCTTGTTGGTTTTGAACTTGTCAACGATAATCTTCTCTGCAAATTCCAGATGGCAAACGGCAATCTCATTTTTCTCAACATGGTCTGCCTGAATATGCTCTCCGCTGTTGACATCGATCTTGTACTCAATGCTCTTTAGCATTCCCGGAATCTTCTTGGTTCCAAGCTTAACAAGGTACTCCTTGCCAAGAGAAAGCGGCTCATCATCCATCCACAAAAGTGTCGTTGTTACGTCCTTAGTGTAAGGAAGATCTTCCTTATTGGCCAATACGCAGCCACGGCTTACGTCCACTTCACGGTCAAGCTGGATCGTTACTGCCTGACCTGCCTCAGCCTCCTGCACCTCCGTAGAACCGTTCAGGATTGACTTGATCGTTGCCTTCTCATCGCTCGGCAGTGTGGTTATCGTCTCGCCGACTTTAATACGTCCGCTTTCAATCTGTCCCTGGAAACCACGGAACTCATGATTCGGACGGCATACACGCTGTACCGGCATATAGAATACGGAAGAATTCTCCTGCTCGGAGATATCGACTGTCTCCAGATAATTTAACAGTGTACCACCCTGATACCAAGGCATATTCTCAGATACAACCGTTACGTTGTCACCCTCTGTTGCGCTGACTGGAATGATCTTTACGCTGTAAAGACCAAGGCTTTCTGCCAGATCCTTGATGTCCTTTTCGATCGCACGGAAACGCTCCTCGCTGTAATCTGCTAAATCCATCTTATTTACCGCAAATACAAAATAGCGGATTCCCATCAAAGCACAAATTCTTGCATGGCGTCTTGTCTGTACCAGAACACCCTGCTTTGCATCGACCATAACTACGGCAAGCTGTGCAAAGGAAGCACCAACTGCCATGTTTCTTGTATACTCCTCGTGACCCGGTGTATCTGCTACGATAAAGCTTCTGTTGTCCGTTGTGAAATAACGGTATGCCACATCGATCGTGATACCCTGCTCACGCTCTGCCATCAGTCCGTCAAGCAGCAAGGAATAATCAATCTCACCGCCACGGGAGCCAACCTTGCTATCCAGGATCAATGCTTTTTCCTGATCTGCATATAACAGCTTGGAATCATATAAGATATGACCGATCAAGGTTGATTTTCCATCATCTACACTTCCACAGGTTATAAATTTTAATAATCCATTCATCCTAGAAATACCCCTCTCTCTTTCTTTTTTCCATACTTGCAGCGCCGCCGTCCTTATCGATCACACGGCTTGTTCTCTCAGACTCTACGGAGCTGAGAGTCTCCTCAATGATCTCATCGAGTGTTGTTGCATTGGATTCCACACCACCGGAAAGCGGATAGCAGCCCAGTGTACGGAAACGAACCATCTTCATCTCCGGCTTCTCGCCCGGCTCCAGACGCATACGATCATCATCTACCATGATAATGTTGCCGTCACGGTATACAACCGGTCTCTCTGCCGCAAAGTAAAGAGGCACGATCGGGATATTTTCCCGCTTGATATACTGCCAGATGTCCTTCTCAGTCCAGTTGGAGATTGGGAATACACGAATGCTCTCGCCCTTGTTGATCTCCGTATTATATAATTTCCACATCTCCGGACGCTGGTTCTTCGGATCCCATGCATGCGACTCATTTCTGAAGGAGAAGATTCTCTCCTTGGCACGGCTCTTTTCCTCGTCACGTCGTCCGCCACCAAATGCTGCTGTAAAACCGTATTTATTTAATGCCTGCTTCAGTGCCTGTGTTTTCATGATGTCGGTGTAAGCAGCACCGTGATCAAACGGGTTGATTCCCTGCTTCACACCCTCTTCGTTGATGTACTCGAGCATCTCAATGCCAAGTTCCTTTGCGGTCTTGTCACGGAACTCGATCATCTCACGGAATTTCCAGGTTGTGTTAACGTGAAGAAAAGGAAATGGCGGCTTCTCCGGGTAAAATGCTTTCATTGCCAGGTGAAGCATTACCGAACTGTCCTTGCCGATCGAATATAACATAACCGGCTTCTCACACTCCGCTGCAACCTCTCTGATTATGTAGATTGCTTCTGCCTCTAATTCATCCAAATGTGTTAATCCACTCATAGTCGTCCTCCATCCTTTTCTAATATTTATTGGAACTGCGCCGGTCTACCTCAATCGTAACCTCGCGTCCATCGCTTTTATGAATATTCCAATGTAAGATCTGTCCGTCTTTTGTCACAGTCATCACACTGCCGTTTCCTCCGATATCTGCTCCGAGGAAAAATCCTATCGCTCCAACCGGGCATTCTTTCACGCAGGAAGCGCATCCCCAGCAGTCCTTCGGATAGCGCATCACTGCTTTTCCCTCCTGCTTTTCGATCAGCGTTCCCGGGCAGACCTGCATGCACTGACCGCAGCCGATACATTTCTGCCGGTTAATTTGTATGCTCATAGGACCCCTCCTTTACAATATCTCTCAGTATGATCCGGATCTTTCCATCCTCCAGACGGGAATTGACATATTTGAAAAAGTTCTCATCCTCGTTCGGATGATCCAGATTCTCATTAAAGGAATGCCACCTCGTCTCCTTACGTCCTCTCAGATGTGCGATCAGACTCTTGCAAACGATCAGTCGCTCCTTTAATTCATAAACGAATAAAAGCTCATGCATATTCCGTGCGGTAAGTTCATCTGCGAGTGCAGTCAGCTGATCGATCTTCTCATCGGCAAGCTTTAACTGCTTCTCATTGTACTGGTAATGGGTAGATATACCGCCGGCATATTCATCCATCACCTTCTGCATTGCCTCCTCAAGCTCCTCCGCCGTAAACGGTGACTGCTCTCCGGCTAAAATATCCTGATAAGCGGCAGTCTCTTCCTGTGCCTGACGGGCAATCTCCTCGTCCGCACCATCGGCTACAGAAGTCCCGCTTAACTGCTTCTCGATTGCCTTTGCCGCAAGCTCACCCTCTGCCAGTGCGCCGGTTACATATTTCTGTGGACATCCTCCTGCCACATCTCCGGCAGCATACAGACCGTGGATCGTTGTCTCACGGTTGGTGTCTACCCAGTAACCGCTTGCCGTGTGTCCGCCGACAATGTAAGGCTCTGTTCCCTCGATCTCAACATCCTGCTCGCCCGGAAGTTCCCCGGTCTCGATCCATTTGAGCGTCTGGCTTGGCGCCATGTTCAGGTATGCCTTTAAAAGATTTTCTTCCTGATCCTTGTCAATACCGCTTGTCTTCAGGTAGCATGGACCGTTTCCAAGCTGGTTCTCGCGAACCGTGCCATAGACACGCTCGCTTGTGGTGAGTCCGTATTTGTCCTCGTAAACAAAGCCCTTGGAATTGATCTGCTTTGCTCCCACTCCCTGTGCAATGGTTCCGGTTGGTGCGATCGTGTCCTTGCAGCGAAGTGCGATAAATCGCATTTCGAAGGAGGTCATCTCTGCGCCTGCCTGGATTCCCATGGCATATCCGGCACCGGTATTAAATGGCGGATACCACATTTTATGTCGGGAAAATCCCGGATTGTTCGGTTTATAAAGTCCTGCTGCCCCGCCGGTTGCCACCAGCACGGCACCCGCATGGATCTCATAAGCGGTTTCATCCTCGAGAGAAAATCCTACCGCACCATAAACTTTATTATCCTTTGTCAGAAGCTTTGTGATATTGACACGGTTTATAACCGATACATTTTCCTGTTCCTGTACTGCCTTGGCAAGGATCGGCTTGAAGTTCTCTCCGTTGATCTTAATATTACGGTTTCCTCTGGTGACATAATCACCATTCTCATCTTTCAGGATCACAAGACCAAGATTTTCCATATCTGCAGTCACTTCATTGAAATGCTCCGCTGCGGTAAGTAGCAGATCCTCTCTGACAATACCTGCGGCATCCTTCCTGGCATAATCGACATAATCCTGTGGAGCATGCCCCTTCGTGATATAAGCGTTGATCGCGTTGACTCCTGCTGCCAGACATCCGCTCCGCTTAATATGGGCTTTCTCCGCAATCACCACGGACAGCCCTGTGTCACGGCTCAGAGTCAGTGCTGCGTAACAGCCTGCGGTACCTCCTCCGATGATCAATACATCTGTGTTGATCTGCCGTACTTCAAAATCTTTACTCATGGAACCATCCTTTCTGTGTCGTTTGTCACCCTTTATTTCACGAAAAGCCATCGGCTTTTATTCCGGTGCATTCAGGAAAATTTTCCGAATGCCTTTATAGATATTCAATCTCATGGATCGTAACATTCTTATCCGGATCAATCCCGAATGCCTTGAGCACCGGATTGTCTGCCTCCTGCAGAGACAGGATCAGATATTCCATTGTGGAATCATATGCAAGTCTCTTGTCCTCCTCGGAAGGACGTGATGGCGATTCCGGATGAGAATGAAAGTTTCCGATCAGCTTCTTACCCTTTGCTCTGGCATCCTTTACAGCCGCAAGCTGCTCCTTCGGATCCATGGAGAAATGCTCGTTGCTGGCATCAATGTTCGTCAGCAGATATACCTCTGTGATGCTTTTTACTTCTCCGTCAATATCTCCCGCCAGAAGTCCACAGGATTCATTCGGAAGACCTGCCTGACAGTGTGCCAGGATCTTCTCGTAATCTTCTTTTTTCATTTTCAACGTTATTGCCATGCTTTCACCTTACTTTCTATATCATCTCTATGTTCTGTATTCTATTCACCGGCATCTGCACCGAGTAAGCTCACTGCTTTTTGCAGGCAAGCTTGCCAGGCCGTAAACTTACTTAGCACACCGGTGACTAGTTTTACTTAAGATCACATTCTGCCTGCTCATAATCGATAAGCTCTGTGATCGTTGGCTCGTCGCCGCATACGGCACAGTGATGATCCTTCGGAAGCTTGATCGTGTGAAATTCCATTTTCAGTGCATCGTATGTTAAAAGCTTTCCGGTAAGAAGTTCTCCCTTACCGATAATATACTTGATTGCCTCCATTGCCTGAAGACTTCCGATAACACCGCCCATAGCACCGATGACACCGGCCTGCTTACAGGTTGGAACCGCATCCTTTGGCGGTGGATTCTTGAATACACAACGGTAACATGGTCCTTCTCCCGGTACATAGGTCATGAGCTGACCCTTGAAACGAATGATACCGGCATGGGAGAATGGCTTTCCTGCCATAACGCAGGCATCATTGATCAAAAATTTTGCCGGGAAGTTATCGGTACCGTCAATGATGAAATCATAATCCTTGATCAGATCCATAATGTTTGTGGAATCTACAAATGTGCGATATGTCTTGACGGTAACATCCGGGTTGATCGCTTCCATTGTCTCCGCAGCGGATTTCACCTTTGCCTTGCCCACATCATTGGTGGTGTGGATGACCTGTCTCTGCAGGTTGGAAAGATCTACCTCATCGGCATCAACAATACCGATCGTACCAACACCTGCTGCAGCCAGATAAAGTGCTGCCGGTGCTCCGAGTCCGCCTGCTCCGATGATCAGAACGCTGGCGTTTAAGAGCTTCTTCTGTCCCTTTACACCAACCTCCTGAAGGATGATGTGGCGGGAATATCTCTCAAGCTGTTCGTTTGTAAAAGCCATTATCTTGCTCCTCCTCCCATGAAGTAAAGGAATTCAACGGCATCGCCATCCTTTAATACTGTCTCGCCAAACTTCTCTCTGTCTACGAAGTCATCATTGATCGTTACGGTAACATATAATGGATTCTCAACGTTCTCCTTCTCGATCAGCTGCTCTACGGTTACGCCCTCATCATACTCTTTCTTGTTTCCTGCAATTGTGATTGTCATTGTATTCTCCTTTCTTACACCTGTAAGTTTCTTTTATTTCATGGTGTCCCAAATATTGGGCACCTCTTAAAGCATTTCAAGTGATGCATCAGATGTCGGTAACAAGCTTTGTGATTTCCTCACGCTTTACCACTCCGGTCAGTCTCCACTGCTGCTCTCCATGGATGAAGTAGATCAGTGTCGGTGCAGACATTACTTCGTATTTGCCAGCCAGTCCCTGCTCATAGTTTACATTGATCTTGAACACGTCAAGCTTGCCGTCGTAATCATCCTCAATCTCGCCGAGCACCCCAGCCATTCTCTTGCATGGAATGCATGTATCCGAATAAAAATCCACCAAAACCGGTTTATCCGCTTTCAATACCTTTTCTTCAAACTGCTGCTCATTAATTCTTGCTGCCATATGTATCACCATGCCTTTCTGTTTCTTCTTTACTCTTCTTCTACCTTGCGGACGATCAGGGTGTAGGTTCCATCCTCATTGTCCTCCAGCTTGAGGATCTGATGACCCTCTTCCTTAATACTTCTCGGTACATTCTGTACCGGCTCACCGTCGTTCATTTTCACTGCGAGAACCTCTCCGTCCTCCAGCTCTTCCAATGCTACCTTTGCCTTGACAAATGTCACCGGGCAGACCACATCGGTAATATCCACTGTATCATCAATCTTAATATCAGCCATCGTATGCCTCCTTTAATACCTCGTATAATTTATTGCTTCCAACCCGGTCGATCGTAAATTTGAATCGCTCACCCGGATTTGCGTGATCATCAAAAAACTGGATCGCTGCATCGGTTACGCGGAAAAGCTGTTCCTCCGAGGTGATCGGTGGCAGCATATACTGTCCTTCCTTGATGGTGTTACCAAAGGTTCCTCCGCAGGATACCAGATAAGCACTCTGTGCATCCCATGCATCGGTCGGACAGGACTTCACGCAACGTCCGCAGAAATTACATTTGCCCTGGTCTAATGTGATCTTTCCGTCCTCCAGCTTGAGAGCCCCCTCGCGGCAGACTTTTACGCAAAGACCACAGCTGATGCAGGCATCCTCTTTCCATGCAACCTTTGTTGCTCCCTTGATTCCAACATCGTTCTCCTCTGCCTTCAGACAGTTGTTACGGCAGCCCGTAACGCCAAATTTAAATTTATGTGGAAGCTCACGGCCGAAGTAACGCTCGTCAAGCTTCTTTGCAATATCCTGTGTGTCAATGTTACCGCTCGGACAAACCGCATTTCCCTGACAGGCAGTAACGGTACGAACTCTCGGTCCGCAGACACCCGGTTTACAACCACCCTCGGCAAGCTCTTCCTTGACAACATCAATATCTTCGAGCTTAATGAATGGAATCTCAACACCCTGTCTGGATGTCAGATGTACATATCCCTCACCGTGCTTCTCTGCAACTTCGGCGATTTTTTTCAGATTCTCTGCAGTCAGTGTTCCACCGACGACTGCGATACGAAGTGAAAAGTTATTTTTCTGCTTCTGTCTCATGAAACCGCCTTTTTTTAATGTTCCATAATCTACTGCCATATCCTGTACCTATCCTTTCATAACATATGCCCTTTTATTTATTGTGCCGCGCGAATTGCAGCCTCAAAATCCGTTTTCAGATCTTCAATATCTTCGATACCAACACTGATGCGGATCAGATCCTCATATACTCCCGACTGCAGCTGATCTTCCTTGGAAAGATGAACCGCAATGGTTGACGCCGGATGAAGAACTAATGTCTTGGTGTCCCCAATGTTGGACAAAATGTATGGAAGCTTTAATGTGTTAATGATCTCAAATGCCTTCTCTCTGCTTCCTGTTCTTACCGTGATGATCGCGCCGTAACCACCGTCAAGCTGCCTGCTTGCCAGCTCATAATATGGACTCTCCGGCAATCCCGGATAGTTGACCGTAAGACCGACTCCCATGTCTCTTAAGAACTCTGCAAGCTCCTTTGCATTTTCACACTGGCGCTGCATTCGAAGCCCCAGTGTTTCCAGACCCAGATTATTAAGAAATGCATTCTGCGGAGATAAACAGGCTCCTGTATTTCGGAATAATCCGTTGCGAAGCTTTGCGACGTATGCCATCGGTCCAAACTTCTTATATGGGACAAGTCCCGGATATCTCTCCGGATCCCATGCAAACTTTCCGCTCCAGGTGAGAATACCGCTTATGGCATCGCTGTTGCCATTTATGTACTTTGAAGAGGAATTAACAACCACATCTGCTCCAAGCTCCAGCGGTCTGACCAGATATGGTGTCGCCACTGTGTTGTCAATCACCAGCGGAAGTCCATGTGCATGGGCTATATCTGCCACTGCCCTGATGTCTGTCACATCTAACTTCGGATTGCCTATCGTCTCTGCAAAGATAACTCTCGTATGCTCCGTGATGAGCTTCTCATAAGCCTGTGGTTCGTTCTCTGTCACATACTTTGTTGTAATTCCAAAGCTTTCCAGATCTTCAAAAAGCTCTACGGTACCGCCATATAAGCCGGCGGCTGCAACCACCTCATCGCCTGCCTGCAGGATATTGGCAAGTGCATTAAATAATGCTGCCATCCCGGAAGCACATGCAACGCTTGCTACACCTCGCTCCAGCTTCGTGATCCTCTGCTCAAATGCCTCCACGGTAGGATTATTGATCCGGGTGTAGGAAAATCCCATCGCCTTATTCGTGAAGATATTCTCCAGATCCTCGGCACTCTCATGCCGAAAGGCACTGCTTTGATAAACCGGTGTGTGTGTCGCTCCATAGGGATCGTTCTGCTTCACACCGTGTAAAAGCATTGTGTTAAATCCATACTCTGTCATTTGTTTTCTCCAATTCCTCTAATCTCTATCGACTTACTAGGGATATATTACACCCGATTTCATACTTTGTCAATAGGAATTATCAAAAAAGTTTCATCCCCGTTTACCGGCGTCACCAAAAAAGCACAAGACCAGCGTTTTGTTCTTGATTTCTACTATGTTACAGGCATCTTCTTATACGCAAAAAGGACGCCGTACCTTTCGATACGACGTCCGTCATATTCTGCTCTGTTCACTCAGAGTGTTGTTTTGTCTATTTGAAGGCTGTTACATACAGATATAAGAAGTAAGTCTTATCATTCTGCTTTACGGTTACACGCATCAGGGATCTTCCCTTCTTCTTTGCAGTGTAACGTCCCTTCTTGTTGATTGGAAGTGCCTTCTTGTTATAAGAAATATACTTCACCTTTGCATTCTTCTCCAGACCATAGATCTTGATCTTTGTGGACTTTTTCAGCTTTCTCTTCTTAGCGATCAGAATCGTCGGTGTCTTAATGCGGTTGGACTTGAACTTCTTAAGCTCTGTCGCATTTTTGAACTTCTTACGAACCTCAATGTTGATTACCAGACGGTTGCTGTACTTGCCCTTAACCGCTGTGACTGTCAGAGTTGCTTTACCCTTCTTCTTTGCCTTGATGACACCCTTCTTATTCACTGTGGCAACCTTCTTGTTGGTTGATGTCACAATGATCGTAGCACCCTTGCACTTCATAAGCTTCAGCTTAGCCTTGGAATTCTTCTTCATAACCTTATGAAGCTTGAATCCAGGAATCTTATATGTGTTAGCCATCTGAAGAAGCTCCTGATAAGTATATGGGCATCCGCCATCCTTCAATCTCTGGTTTACGGCATCCTGCTCTGCAGAGGACAACTGATTCCATTCCTTCTCACCGGAAGAAACGACATCCTTTGTCAGATCATCAACCTTCTTAATGATCTCTCCGGTTGACGGATTCTTTCCATGCTCCTCAACGAACTTATCAACTCTGCTCTGCTGACCCGGATCTAACGGTGCCGCAGTAGCATTTCCTGCTCCCGGTGTGGAAGAAGGTGTTGCTGATGCACTCGCTGACGGGCTTGCGGATGGCTTACCGCTTGCATTTGGATCCGGTGTTGCACTCGCATTTGGATCCGGTTTGGTACTTGCGTTTGGATCCGGCGTTGCACTTGCGTTTGGATCCGGCGTTGCACTTGCATTCGGATCCGGCGTTGCACTTGCACTTGGATCAGATGAACTTCCGGGATCCGGACTCTCGCTTGGCTTCGGACTCTGGATAGGCTTTGGCACGGAGATAATATCCGGTGAACCACCTTGAATCTGGCTCGGCTTCAAGCCCTTATAAATCTCATCATCGATCGTCTTTCCTACCGGAATGGCAACCACCTTATAGGTACCGTCTGCCGGAAGGTTGGAGAAGATTACCTTACCTTCACCACCGGTTGTCAGGAAACCGTCGTTCTTATCTTTGTCGTAAACATATTCCTTCTTAACCGGATCATACTCTACAGGCATATCATAATACTTTCCGTCCACCTTGTTCAGGATTGCGTACTGGTATCCAGGGTCTGCAGGATTGACCTCAATAGAAATCGTATCATCGTCGTTTCGCTCTAAAGTACCCTTGTCATCATAATCCACAATGGTTACTCCCTCAATCTCCGGACCGACAATGACCACATCTGTCTTTGTATCCTTCTTGGCATAGATGACATACTCTTTATCCTTATCGACAGTAAAGATCAGCTTTCCACCCGGCTCGCTTGGTCTGTAATATCCAGGCAGTTCAGTGGTGTATACGTTTGGATACAGAGACACACCCTTCTCATCCACTGTCGGGATGTCAAGCAATGGTGTTCCGTCTCCGCTCGCATCCACGATTGCATATACAGTATCCTTCATCGTCGGAGATACCACGATGATTCTCTTTCCTTCCTGATCGGAATCCTCGATCTTGACATCGGAATCGGTACGTGTTGTATCATACGGATTGGAAGATACACTTCCTTTGTATTTACCGTTACCCTTTACTTCAACAACAATCTCCTTATTCACCTCAGCCGTTGTCAATGTATAGCTGCGGTCGGTTGCATCCTGGATCGGTGTCAGCTTTCCGTCAGACTCCTTTACATACCACTGATAGGTCAGTGTATCGTGAGAATCCTCCGGCGTTACACCATCAATATCTGCTGTAAGGATCGTTCCCTCACGCTTTACCTCATACTCTTCGCCTGTTACGGAATCCTTTGCCTTGGTTTCGTTAATGATCTTAACGGTTCCCTTGATCTTTTCCTTCTGCTGTGTTGCATCATACGGGAAGGAGTTTCTCGTTCCGTAATAGCCCTCATCCTCGTTACCGGTTACTGCTACGAGAAGCTGCTTATTAAGCTCGTTCTCTGTCAGAGTCAACGTCGGCTCTGTTGCACCGTCAATTGCGGTCAATGTACCATCGCTCTCGCGGACGTACCACTGATAGATCAATGATTCCTTTGCACCCTCCGGTGTGATCTTGTCAATGTTGGCGTTCAGAACAGTTCCAACCTTATTGAGAGGGTTGCCCCCTTCATCTGTGACATCGTTTACGATAGATGGACGTCCAACAATCGGCTCCAGTACAGGCTCCGGTGTTGGTGCATTGGTCGGTACCGGTGTTGCTGTCGGTGCCGGCGGCAATGTAAATGCATCCTCTGATTTCGCACTTCCTGTATACTTATCCGAATCTTCCTTGGCAGTTACCTTTACATAGATATCCTTTCCAAGGTCATCCGACTTGATAACGTAAGATGGTTCATCCTTACCGATGACTGTCTCTCCACCAGTCTTCGGATCCTTTGCGATCCACTCAAAGTGAAGCTCCTTGTCAATATTCGGATCAGACGGATCAACAAGATCATCTAACTTCGCCTGGATAACTGTACCAGGCTCCAGCTCATCTGTGCTGTTCTTCTTTTCAATCGTCGGTGTTCCGATGAGTACCTGCTTTGTATGTGTGGCATCAAACGGCTGAGAGCTCAGAACCTGATCCTCATAATCATTGGTACCAACAACCTCAACCTTGATCTTATGATCAAGCGTATCTTTCGTCAGTGTTAAATTGATATTGCCTGCTGTATTCGGAATCTCAGACCATGTGCCTGTACCTTCATCCTGCACATACCACTTATATGTATAGGTAGCATCGGAAGGTCCGACATTAGAGGTGTCAGCCTTTAATCTTGTACCAACTTCAACATCTGCATCCTCATCACGAAGCTTGATCACCGGCTCACCGGTCAATGTCTTCTTCGGTGCACTTGTAGCAGAAGGATCCTTTACGTCCGGATTGACAATGTCCGGCTCAGTCTTATCGCTCTTAACAACGATCTTATCACCTAAGTTATCCTTCAGAGTCTCATCATCGCCCGGCATACCACCGAACTCAATGTAGTAACCACCGACGCAGGAGGTTGCACTGTAGTCATTCCAGCGTCCGTATGCGTACTTACCATAATAACCAAATGCCTCCGGCTCGTTTGCACCACCGTTCGGCTCAATGTTGCCACTGCTCTGCCAGTTAGAGAAGTGACCGTCAAATGTCTCAAAACCACCGTCACCGGAGCCAAATCCGTAAGCGGTTGTCTGCTGACCAAATTCCTTGCCTGCCTCCGGACCGGATACCCAGCGCCAGATGAAGTTCGGATCATTATTAGAAGTAATCTTCGGAAGATTCTCTGCCTCTGTTCCTGCCTCAACGGACTCCAGAGTTGCTCTGGTACATCCCATCCATCCTTCCTTTGCAAGCTGTCCGTACAGCGGGAAGGTAGAATACAGGAAACGATCCTCGCCACGGCTTGTCAGAGTTGCAAGATAACCCTTTACTCCGGCAAACTTTGCACCGGATGCCTCATCATAAGCAGTTCTCCAGTTGCACCAGTTCGTTACATAGCCATAAAAATGACCATTGTAATAATGAAGCGGGATCTCAGCACCGTTGATCGTTGTCTTAAGATCACTCACACCAAGTGTCGTTGCTGTGATCGTAACGGTCTGGCCACCTGTCTTGCTTGTGGTAAAACGAAGTGTCTTAAGATAATTCTCAATGGCATATACCGGTGCTCCCGGAGCGGTCTCGCCACGGATCTCATCAAAGTCAAAAGAGATTGTCTCATATTTGGATGAGCTGTCTGTTGATAACGTCTCGCTTCCACTACCCTGACTCAGTCCACCATTGGTTTCGTCCTTCTCCTGAAGACTCTCTGTGGTCAGGATACCTTTACCGGTGATCGTATCACCTCTCTTATCCTTGATAGATGTGGATGTTACCTTAATATATCCACTGTCAACTGTTACGGTTAAATTGTGGATCAGCTTATCCTCATCCGGCAGTGTCACCTTGACATTCGGGTAAGTATAATATCCACTTGCTGAAATGCTCGGCTCACCAAATGAAATAGTAGCGTCGCCTGTTGCAGCCTTTGCCTTGTTTGGCGCAGAAAATCCGCCAAAAAGGCTGAGAACCATGGATAAAACTAACAACCATGATAAACTGCGTTTTTCCATTTTTCTTCGGTTCATATTTCTTTCCCTCCTATATATTATGTACTGTATATCGGAACATTTGTCCTTTTCCTTTACCAGTATCTTCATTATTTTGCAAAAAATTATTTTCCGTTTTTCAGATAATCGATCGCACGCTGCATCTGGTTGTCGATCAGGACACCACTCTTTTTCTGCCGGTGTGTCTGATCATTGAGTGCCTCCGTGATGTCCGGCTCCAGACCGGTTCCGTGGATGTTACGTCCCTTCGGCGTGTAATACTTGGCTGTCGTCAGCTTGATCGCCGTTCCATCCGACAGATCAAATACGGTCTGCACAATTCCCTTTCCAAAAGTTGTCGTTCCCACAAGAACTGCCTTATTGTAATCCTGCATTGCTCCGGAGAACACTTCGGATGCACTGGCAGAATTTTCATTGACCAGAATGGCGATCGGCTTATCAAAGCTTTCCTTATCCGTAGAGCGATAAACCTCTTTCTTGCCGTCCTTATCCTTGGTATATACCACAATGCCATCCGGGAGCAGACGGTCAAGCATATCGACCGCCGTGCTGAGCAAACCTCCACCATTATTGCGCAGATCAATGACCAGAGACTTCTCTCCCTGCTTTTCCAGATCATCGAGCGCATCACGGAATTGCTGCTTTGTCACTTCCTCGAAGGAGCTGACCTCAATATAACCAATCTTTCCATCCAACATCTTATACGCAACTGTCTGAGAATGGATCTCTTCTCTTGTAATCGTAAATTTCTTCTGATGATTATCTCTTAACACCGTAAGCTCTACCTTCGTTCCGGCTTTGCCTTTCATTTTGCTGACAACCGCAGTCAGATCCATGCCTTCCACACTCTTACCGTTAACCTCACTGATAATGTCTCCGGACTTGAGTCCGACTTTTTCTGCCGGACTGTCCTTGATCGGCTGCACAATCGTGATCGCACCATCGGTTGCGCTCTGGCTCACATAAGCGCCGATGCCGCAGTAATTGCCGGAGGTCTTCTCCTTCATATCCTTGTATTCTTCCTCATTGTAATATGCGGCGTAAACGTCTCCCAGTCCATCGACCATTCCTTTGCAGATGGAATCCTGCACCTTTTCCCGGTCAATATCATCGAGAAAGAACTGATCAATATACGCCTGAAGCTCTGTCATCTTGCTGTCCAGTTTCTTATTCAGGATACTTCCGGACGAAACCTTCATGATCATATTTCTGATGTCGATCTTCCCTGTCACCGTCAGTCCGGCACAAACCAACAGCATACAAAGCAAAACACTCAGTCCTCCCGTCAAAAATCCCTGCCAAAATTTCCTGTTTTTCATTACAAAACCTCTTTTCTGCTCATTATATTCTCACTTCATGCCTAAAATGCCTGCAGTACATTCACACTGCAGGCACTTATTTATGGCTGTTTCACATAGTACATCGGATTAACATAGTTGCCGGATTTATACATTGCAAAATGAAGATGCGGACCGGTCGAAATCCCCGTGGAACCGGATCTTGCGATCACCTGCCCCTTTTCCACATGCTTTCCGACAGATGTCTTAAGCTGGGAGCAATGCATATAATAAGAATAAATTCCTCCTCCGTGATAAATTGCGACGTAATTGCCGGCAGAGGAAGAGTACGCTGCCGTTACAACCTTGCCCTCCTTGCAGGCAAGTACATCGGTACCGGTATTGACCGCAATGTCAACACCCTTATGATAGCTGCTGGCTCCGGCAGTCGGTGCCTTACGATAGCCGAACGTCGATGTGATCCGTCCGGAAACCGGAAGCGGCCATGCATACTCGCCGTTTGTCGGCATGATCTGTACCGTATCTCCGCTTTTCTCACTCTGCGAGATCTTATCACGCCCTCCCTGGAGAATTGCTTCGACCTCCTTCTCCTGATCGGCAATCTGTACCGCATAGGAAGCTACATTCTGCCGGTTATCTGCTACAAGACCCTGATAAATCTTAATCTGTCTTGTCTTTTCATCGGAAAGCTGCTCCAGCTTTTCTTTTTCATATTTTAAGGAATTCTTGGTAGCGGTTACTTCCCGCTGCTTCTCTTCTGCCTTCTGGCGGGCAATCGTCACCTCGTCAAGCACCTGCTGATATTTGTTCAGAAGCACCTTATCATAGTTAGTGACCTTTTCAACGTATTCCTCTCTGCTGAGAAATTCTGCGAGGGTGCGCGATTTCATCAGATACACCAGATAATTACTGTCCGAATTCTCGTACATATATTTGATGTGCGCCTTCATCCCATCATACTGCTCCTGCTGCCTGCTCAGTGCATTATCGTATTCCTCATTGACCGACTGGATCTCCTCTTTGATATCTTCGATATCTTCCTTATTGGCATCAATATTATCCAGAAGATTCGTCATCTGCATATCCAGTGTGCTCACATATTTGCTGACATCGTCCGTGAAATCCTGAATATTATCCAACTTCTTCTCCAAGGCTTTCTTTTCCTCTTTCAACTTCTGCTGCTTCTGTTCCGCCGCATCCAGTCTACCCTGATAGCTGCCGTCATTCACAATGGCTGTATCTTCTGTTGCCTCCGGGGATGCGACCGCCTCTCCACTCTCCTGCGGTGCCGCATATACCTTATCCATGACTCTTAAGCCGGACAGATCCGTTCCGGCAACACCGGCAGCCCCCGTCAAAAGTGCCCCGGCAAGCCACACACTGGCGGCAATCTTCCATCTTCGTCTCATCGCTGCTCACTCCAATCTGTTCCTCGGTATATCACCGTTTGCATCGCCTCTTTCCCACGGGGGCTCCTGTTCCCGGAATGCCTTCTCGCTATACATGAAGATGCTTTCTTACCGACATCGTACTTCCGATCACACCAATGCCTACTCCAATGCCAAGGCACAATGGAATCAGTACACGGAACACTTCTTCTGTACTGACAAATGCCAGCCATCCGGAAAGTACCGAGAAGTGAGAAACGATAAATCGTACCACATTATCATATAACACGCCGGTGATCACCAGCGGAATTGCCGCTCCGATAATCCCCATGGTAATTCCCTCCACGATAAACGGAAGACGCACAAACAGATCCGTCGCACCGATCAGCTTCATGATCGCAATCTCATCCTTTCGTACATTGATACCCATATCCACCGCAGAATAGATCAGGAATACCGATACGAGGATCAACAGCAGAATGATGGAAACGGACACATAACCGACCAGCATATTAAAGCTTCCGAAGCCGGTTGCTGCCTCCTGTGCACTGTTGACCTTACGCACACCGCTCAGGCTCTCAATAAACGATACCATCTCCGACTGCTTCGTGACATCCTTCAAATAAACCTCATAGGAGGAGGAATTAGCTAACGGATTGTCATTGCCGAATACGCTGACCATTTCCTGCTGATCCTCCAAAATCTCTGACTTAAACCGGTTCCACGCCTCGTCTGCAGAAACATAGTCGACACGTTCAACCTCCTTGCGTGCTTTGATCTGCTGACCGATACTGCTGATCTGCGCCTGCGTTGCATTTTCATCAAAGAATACGATGATTCCTACCGTACTCTCCGCATTATAAACCATATGTTGAAAATTGGTCAACAATGAATAGAATACGCCCAGCAGGAACAGACACGCCGTAATGGTACCGATCGCCGCCAGCGAAAATATTTTATTTTGTATGATACTTTTTATGCCCTGTTTCAAGCCATACCATAATGTACTCACTGTAAATAACCTCCCTGTCTGGCATCGCTTGTAATCTGCCCCTTATGCAGAGTGATCACTCGCTTTTGCATTTTGTTGACGATATCCTCATTATGACTTACTACAAGAATCGTTGTTCCAAGCTCATGTACATCCTGAAGCAGTTTCATGATCTCCCAGGAATTCTCCGGATCAAGATTTCCGGTCGGCTCGTCCGCCAAAAGAATTGCCGGTCGGTTCACCATAGCACGCGCAATCGCCACACGCTGCTGCTCTCCTCCTGACAACTCATTCGGATAAGCCTTCAGTTTCTTGGAAAGACCTACCATTTCTAACATTGCCAGGGAATTCTTGCGGCGCCGTTCTCTGCTGGATACTCCGACAACACGCTGTGCAAGTGCAACATTTTCAAAAACATTCATCTCATCGAGCAACCTAAATTCTTGAAAGACAACGCCCAGCTTCCGGCGAAAATACGGCAGTTCCTTTCTCGTCATATTCGCGAGATCCTTTCCCGCCACCTCGATTCTTCCGGATGAAATCTCAAGCTCACCAAGCAGTGTCTTGATCAAAGTAGACTTACCCGAGCCGCTGCTCCCGACAATAAACACAAACTCGCCCTTTCCTATTTCCAGCGAACAATCCTTTAACGCTGCTGTTCCCGTTGGATACACAAGATTCACATTCTGCATGCGGATGATCGTCTCCGCTGTCTCGTTATTTCCAAATGTTTTTATTCCAGTCATTCCTTTTCCCCATTTCTCCACCGCCCACGCGGTGCCTCTTACATATATTGTGTAAAAGCCCCATCTCTGGGGCTTTCACGCTTTATTTGAATTAATATTCAAAGGTTTCCATATATTTCATATACTTGACCACCATTAGGGCGATCTTGAAGGTGATCGCATCCTCAAACACTCTCAGATCAAGATTTGTACTCTTCTGCAGCTTATCCAGCCGGTACACCAGCGTATTACGGTGAATGTACAGCTGACGAGAAGTTTCTGATACATTCAGACTGTTTTCAAAGAACTTGTTGATGGTGGCGATCGTCTCCTCGTCGAACTCATCCGGAGACTTGTCACCGAAGATCTCTTTGATAAACATCTTGCATAGCGGCATCGGAAGCTGATAGATCAGACGTCCGATTCCAAGACTGCTGTATGCTACAACATTTCTATCGCTGTAGAAAATTTTGCCGACATCCAACGCCATCTTCGCCTCTTTGTAAGAGCGGGACACATCCTTGATCTCATTGACCATGGTTCCGTAGGACACATGTACCGAGGTCATCGCCTCTGTATTTAACATATCCAGAATGACCTTCGCCGTCTTATCCATATCCTCATATGTCTCATTCGGCTTCACTTCCTTGACAAGGATTATATTCTTCTCATCAACCTGTGTGATGAAATCCTTTGTCTTGCTCGCAAATAAGCCTTTCACGATCTCCAGTGCGCCGGTATCCTTCTCGTTCTTCGTCTCGATCAGGAATACAAGACGTCTTGCGGTTGTATCAATATGAAGCTTCTTGGCTCTGTTGTAAATATCGACCAGAAGCAGGTTATCCAAAAGAAGGTTCTTAATGAAATTGTCCTTATCGTAACGTTCCTTATATGCCACCAATAGATTCTGAATCTGGAATGCAGCAAGCTTTCCTACCATATAGACATCATCACTGTCACCCTTTGCCAAAATGACATACTCTAACTGATGCTCGTCAAACACCTTAAAGAACTGATAGCCCTGCAACACCTGACTGTCTGCCGGTGAATCCACAAAGCCCATAACGGCATCCTCATACTCCTCTACATTATTGATCGTCGTAGCAAGAGCCTTTCCCTCTGTATCCATCACGCAAATATCAATACGGGTGATATTCTTGAGTCCGTCGATCGTTGTCTGCAATACCTGATTTGAAATCATACAACCCCTCCAAGTTATTTCTCACATTTGTTATTTATTATCATCATAATTTCATCCCATCAACATCATCTCCAAAGTATGCTCGTTATTTCTTCTAATGAGTATACAATACCGCATATATTTTATCATCATTTTGCACAAAAGTAAAGAGGGCTGTCCTTTCGGACAACCCTCTGAAATTCAAATCATTATTCAGATCCGTTGGATCAACAATCCCATGAATGCATATACATTCCGGATGTCTGTCATATATCAGACTAGTTTGTGATTGTTGTCTCTGTATCCTTATCGAAGATATGGATCTTGCTGGTATCAAGAGCGATCTTGATCGTATCACCAGGACGAGCTGTTGTACGAGGATTAACACGAACTGTGATGTCGTGTCCCTCAACTGAGAAGTACAGGAATACTTCGGCACCGAGCATCTCGTATACTCTTACAGTAGCGTCGAGTACGTTGCTGCTTCCTGCATTGATGAAGATCTCCTCATCCTTGATATCCTCTGGACGGATACCCATGATAACGTCCTTATCTATGTAGCCACCCTCAACAAGCTTCTCTGCCTTGCTCTCCGGAAGCTTAACTGCATAAGAACCGAATGCAAGCTTGATGCCCTCTTCGTCTCTTACTACCTTACAATCGATGAAGTTCATCTGTGGCGAACCGATGAAACCAGCTACGAACAGATTACATGGCTTTGTATACAGATCAATTGGTGTAGCAACCTGCTGCATAACACCGTCCTTCATAACTACGATACGGGTACCAAGTGTAAGAGCCTCTGTCTGATCATGTGTTACATAGATGATAGTAGACTCAAGTCTCTGATGAAGCTTGGAAATCTCTATACGCATCTGTACACGAAGCTTTGCATCGAGGTTGGAAAGTGGCTCATCCATCAGGAATACCTTAGGATTACGAACGATTGCACGACCCATTGCCACACGCTGTCTCTGACCACCGGAAAGAGCCTTTGGCTTACGGTCTAACAGATGCTCGATATCGAGGATCTTAGCTGCCTCGTGAACGAGCTTATCAACTTTATCCTTTGGAGTCTTTCTTAACTTAAGACCAAATGCCATGTTGTCATATACTGACATATGTGGATACAGAGCGTAACTCTGGAATACCATGGCGATATCTCTATCCTTAGGCTCTACATCGTTGACCATTGTGTTACCGATCCAAAGCTCACCGGATGTGATCTCCTCCAGACCGGCGATCATACGAAGTGTTGTAGACTTACCACAACCTGAAGGTCCTACGAAAATGATAAACTCCTTATCTGCGATATCAAGATTAAAATTCTTAACTGCGACAAATCCGTTAGGATATGTCTTACCAACGTTCTTTAATGATAAACTTGCCATTGTGTGTTCCTCCTATAATGTTTAAATAATATGCCTTATTAGCGTTCTGCGTTACTTCCTAACGCTTTACCCATGAATTATATTACACTATCCAAGCATTATTGACCATAGCACAAATAGCCAAAGAACATTTTAATGTTTTGTGCAAACCGTATATTTTTATTTTTTTTCATTCAATTCGTCAAAAAAAGGTCCATTCCAGCCACCTAACTCTGTATCTTTTCCACAAATCCCTCTCCCTGAACCTCCCTGATGTCTGAAATAATGACGAATGCCTTTTTGTCGATTTTTCGCGCAATGTGGCTAACGCTGCTGATCTGTTTCCGGTCGACCACGCACATCAGCGTTTTTCGCTGTCTGCCGGTGTACATTCCTGTTCCCTCCAGCACGGTAACACCCCGTCCAAGCTGTGACATGACGGCATGTCCGATCGCTTCATATTCATCAGAAATGATATATGCCAGCTTGGCGAAACTTCCTCCCGCCACGATCATATCCATCAGTCTGGTTGTCAGATAAACCGCCACAGCCGCATACACCGCCGACCGTATTCCAAACACCCACGCCCCCGCCGCAATGATCAGGCAGTCCAGCACAAACAGGATCTGCCCCACCGGATAATACGGCAGAAAATGATGGATCACCGCCCCCAGAAGATCCGTCCCCCCGGTCGAACATCCTCTGGAAAACACGAGACCAAGTCCCGCCCCCGTCAGCACACCGCCGACAACCGCAGCAAGCACAAAATCCTTTTGCGGAGCAATCGGAACCGGGATTAGAAAAAGAGCTGCCGTAAAGCAGATATTTGCCACAAGAGTCATCCTCATGTAATGTCCTCCCTTGATCCTCCACGCCATCCAAAAAATCGGAATATTAAGAAACAGATTGCTCAGCCACACCGGCATCTGAAAGCCGGTCCACCGTCCGGTCAGCCGCCGAATAACAATAGACAGACCTGACATACCTCCTGTCACCATTCCGAGCGGCTCATACACAAAGTTGACTGCCAGTGCCATGCACACAGTCCCCGCCACGATCCGGATAAGATCCGGTCCATATTTTCCGAGCTTCCCTTTTCCCTCCATCATTCCTGTCTCCTTAAAAAAGGACAAAACCAACGCTTCGCCCCTCGGAATTACTTTCCCGATTCCTTTTTACCATCCAATGCGTTACGATCCTTCTCTGTACATAAAGAAAAAGGATGACACCTACCGGCTGTCATCCTTTGTATAATCATGTATCTCATTCTGATTATTATATTTGGTTATTTTCTTGCGAAATATACGCGTGCGGAAATCTTTTTTGACTGCCTGTTCCCGGAAAATACGATGATACAGAGCCTCCAGATGCAGCTTGCGCACCCATTCCGGGGTCTCCTTCTGCATCGCAAAGATAAGCTCTGCCACACCGCCGATTGCAATGCAGAGTCTTGCATTGAGCAGTGAGGAATGCTCCATGATCCAACCCTCCTGCAAGCCCACCGGCAGGTTCAAAAGTATCATATCCGGCGTATGACTGTTGATCTCGTTGACGATCGCCGCATCCTCCATGCCCTGTTCACAGGAATAGGAACCTACCATCCGAAGCTCCGGCTGCATCTTCTTACAGTAATGCAACAGCTTCTCCACTGCCTCCTCCGTGTCGGCAATGATATAAAGCGTCCGGTCCTCCTTGATCAGATTCTCCAACATCATTCCAAGGCTGCGGTAATTAACTACCATGTCTCCCGCCTCCAGTGCATCGACATGATGCGTTGCCAGAAGTGCCTTCTCTCCCGGCAGAAACAGGTCTGCTTTTTCCAGAAGTGCACGGTACTCCTCATCCTCCATCGCCTTGTTCAGCATCTTCGTGGAAGCAAACATGATGACATCAAGATGATCATCCGTCAGATATTCATTCATTTTGCGGACAAAGACATCGTTACTCATCATATCCACGTCAATATCCATAATTTTAACTGATGCTTGCATAATCAAATCCCATTCTAATTGGCATCTACCGTGCCAAGAATAATTTCGATATCATAACCATCCGGTGTCTGACCTACAACAAGTTGCGGATCTTTGAAATAAGTCGTCAGATCAGCCCCCCACTTCTTTTTGGAAACAATGATCTTTGTCCTAGTCAAAACCTCCTGTGTATAATCACCAACCTTCGGCACAGTATAGCCGGCATCCACAAGTGTCTTCTGCTTGGCTGCTGCCAGACCGGAGATCTTGCTTCCGTTCAGGATGATGATCTTCTTGCCCTTGGAGCTTACCTGCTTCTTGGCAGGAACTGACTTCTCTTCACTCTGTGGTGTTGTGTATGTCTCTGTTACATTCTCAATATCACTGATAAACTTTGATGCTGACGCAGTATCTACTGTAAACAGCTTGCCGTTGTACTCGCCAGGCAGCGCCCAGTAATGATACAGCGAGGAGTCCATCTTCATATATGACTCAATATATCCGATCTTATTGTATACTGTCAGGTTGGACTGTATTCCGTCCTGGTTATACTGATCCTTGATATACGCCATGATCTTTGTCTCATCGCCGGCAATATCCTTCAGCTGATTCGTAAAGGAATCGCTGAGCACCATCACCTTCATTGTCACAGAAGAATTATACTGCTGTGCCTGTTCGCTTGGTGAAGGTGATGCGGATGCAGACTGACCAGAGCCGTCAAGCACCTTTGCGTACTGTGTTGTCATCTTCTGCTCCTGATAATGCAGGTCGTAAATTTCCTGAGAGATCACCGTGAAATAACTGATATCTGTCTTTAACAGCTTCTCCATAATAAGCTCAGCATAACCATATGCCTCGGCATCCTCCAGATCGGAAAAATAACGGCGCAGCTTTGACAGACGTACGATCTGCGGAATCTCCTCATCCACAACACAAAGCTTCTGATACATCTTTGCCGGGATCGTATAATCTGCATTGGTCGGAATTGTAATATAATCCATATTGTTTGTCTTGGTGTTGCAGATCTCCAGCATCATATGGGTGATCATCTGCTTGTCATTGACCACATAGATCAGATTCTTGGAAATCTCATCTGTCTTCGCCTGATCCAGAATAGATTCCAGCTCCTTCTCCTGTACATCCAGCTTTCCTTCCTCCAGCTGCTTTGACAAATATTGATAAGAAACCTTGTAGCTGATCACGCCGACTGCGAGAATCGATACGATCACCAGAATAGATTTTAATAAGCTCTTAAAAAAGAACAACACTGCATTTTTTTTCATATCAGTACCTTTCTTTACCATCCGGATGCTCCGATGGAAAATTCGCAAATTTGTACAACATTCCAGCAAATTATAGCAAACTTCCTAAAATGTGTAAAGCCTTGTATTCAAAGTAACTTTCATTTACTATATAGCTGCTATATATAGTACAGTGAAATTGTCTAAGGAAAGGATTTGATCAGAAATGAACATGCATCACATTATCATCACCGGCGCATCCCGTGGAATCGGGCACGCCACAGCACTTTTATACGCTTCCATGGGCTGGAATATTTCAATCTGCAGCCGCCACTGTGATTATCAGATGACACAGACACAGGATGCGATCACGGCTGCGGGCGGACAGTATTTTTCCTTTTGCGGTGACATGGGAAATGCAACGGATGCAGAGGAATTTCTGGCGAAGGCAGTCCAGACCTTCGGGACTCCGGAGATCCTTGTCAACAATGCCGGTATCTCTCATATTGGTCTGTTGCAGGATATGACTCCGATGCAATGGGATGATATCATCCGCACAAATCTTTCCTCTGTCTTTTATACCAGCCGGGTGATCATCCCTTATTTCCTACAGGAAAAGCACGGCCGGATCATCAACGTTTCCTCTGTCTGGGGCAGTGTCGGCGCATCCACGGAGGTCGCATATTCTACAACAAAGGGTGGGATCAACGCCTTCACCAAGGCACTGGCAAAGGAGCTGGCACCAAGCGGCATTCCGGTTAATGCCGTTGCCTGCGGCATGATCGACACCTCCATGAACAGCTTTCTTGATCCGGAGGAGCTTGCCGCCGTCATCGACGAGATTCCTGCCGGACGAGCCGGAACACCGCAGGAGGCAGCCGCTCTGATCCGTCAGGTTGCCGAAGCCCCGAACTATATGACCGGTCAGATTATCACACTCGATGGCGGCTGGATCTGACCTTTACCGTTCATAAAACTCTTTCGTATGCACGATCTCCGGCGGCACCTCTACCTGATCCTTTTCCCATACACGAAACTTCATATCGTATTCTTTACACTTTTTGGCACGTTCTCTCTCAAAGCGTGCCATCGCATTCATAAATACCGGCTGTCCCTGCAGATTCTGACGCAGTTCCTGCGTAAACGGGCAGTAGGTTGCCATGATCTCGCGCACCGGCTTGCTAAGCAGCATACCTCCCTGGGATTCATGCAGGATCCAGTTCATGTAATCCGCCGCAAATATTTCTCTGGAATTATTCCGGTGCTTCTGTATCTGAAGCTTTAATTTCTCCTTACGATCATCCGACAGGTCCCTGTTCTTGCGGTAAAACTGCAGGAAATCCGAATACTCACTGGTGAGCGACTTATACTGGATATTATTCCAGTACACGCCCTGCATCGTACGACACAGCTCCCACCGGAAAGAACCCGCCAGATGCGCTACTGTCTTGTCCAGATCCCCCTCCAGAAAAGCCGGAAGGATCAAACGTCCCTCTGAATCTCTCTTTCTGCCGCTGAGCTCCTGCCACATGATATCTCTCGATCCCACAGTCGGCATCAGTATCACATCCGGACAGACCTCCACCTGAATAAATTCCTTCTTGATGCCGGAGATCTCTCCCGTATAAAGCACCTCCCGGTAAAAGACGGAGTAATCGATCCGGCGCAGTCTGTTAAACGCCGCAGAGACCTTCTCCTTGGAAAGAAAATTCCTTTCCAGATTAGAACAGCCCTCGGTATACAGAAACGGCACAAAGGATACGATCTGACCACTGACAAGACGGTGCGTCAGCCGGAACATGTTCATAACCTCAAAATGCAGTCTCTGTTTCCGGCTTTTGAGCAGGCTCTTCTTCTGCTCTTCGGTAATCTCTTTATTTTTCAGTTTATCCCGAAGAAATTCTTCATAATCCATATCAAATTCATTCTTGGACGGCATACGATCCCCGTCCATCACTGCTGTGAGCCATTCCTTCATATCAAAGACATGACATCCGTTTTGGTAGATGCTGCCCTGATCCAGCGTCAGAAGATCCTCGATCATATCCTCCCTGAGCAGCCGTTCGCTCAAGAAGCCGTAGCGCAGGAAAAGCTCCACCTCTGTCGGAGCCTCCTCTGCCGACTGATAATCCTTCAGAAAAACCTTCTCGTAGATTGGATAGTAGTCCTTCATAAGATTACGTCTCAGGCTCCTCGCCTCATCCGTCGAGCTTTCCTTATCCTCCAGCGCCTCAAACTGTGCTACGAGATCTTCAAAACGCTCGGCGCGTTCCTGTTCGATCTCCCCAAAAGAAAGAATCGTTCCCAGCGAATCCACAAGCTCCGACACATCGACGCCGCAGTCCTCCACAAGCGCCAGCGTATCTCCCGGCACGTCCGGTCCGCCTGTGCCATGCGAAGGATTCAACAGATTATAATATGTCTCCTCCATTGTTCCACGGTCGATCACACACTCCACATCCGCCCGCTTCTGTAGGACACTTTCCAGAGAATTGATCCGGTCGATCACCTCATCAAGATCTGTCATCACTCCGGAAGCATCCTGACCGGCACGCTGCAACGTCTGCGCAAACCCAGACACCGCCAGATACAAATTTCTGCCGTCGAGGATCAGATAGTGCATCATCTGACTCAGATATTCCGTCAGCGACTTACTGTAATCATGGAGCTGATGCAGCAGTCCGACCTGCTCCCTCACATGATAAATGCATATCTCGGCAGAGCTTCCGTAAAACGCCTTCTGCACATCCATCGGCACCTTGGCGCACGCCTGATAATAATGCACCTTATCCAGTGAAAGCATCTGCGGCTCGTCAAACGGGTGCAGTTTCTCCACCGCCGCAAGCTCCTCAAAGACAGTTCCCGTCTCTTGGGCAAGCTGCCGGCACTTGTGATATATCCGAAAAGTCATCTCATAGGAGCCCTCAGCCGCCTCCTGCAGCTCCTCATAAGCACGTTCCTGCTCTGCCAGAGAACGGTGAAGTCCCACAACCATCAATGCCACATAATCCTTATTGATCTTCATGATTCCCCTAAGATCACTCATCGCTCCGGATGATGGAAATACATAGATTACCGCATTGGTCAGTGCCGTATACGTCACACCATGCGCCCCTCTGTTGAGATCCCGGATTCCCAGAAAGCAGCCGGAGCCCACAACCAGATTAAGACCATATCCATGCACACGGATCCTGCCCTTTACCACCATGGCGATCGAATCAAGAAACTCTCCCGCCTCGTAAATATCCGTATCTTGGATGATATGATTAATGCTTCCTTTTTTCAGTTCTGCTTTCACCGCTTATCCCCCTTTGCCATCCGTACCATTTACCTAACTTTATTTTATCAGAAATAACACCGAAATTAAAGAAAAAAGTGGAGCATTCTCCACTTTCCCTATTGATCATCTGTATATAATTTATCAGGATCCGTCTGTCCTCTATCCGAAGACTGACAGCTCTTATCTATATAAAAACCGTGCATTCTGCGTTGTACGCATCATTGCAGACGTTACCAATACAGTTAGCTCGGCTCCGGCAACCTCACGGCACACGGGAGGGCTCACTTAGTGCTGCTAGGTTCCCCTCCTGACACGGTTCATGAGTTCCCATTGCGCAAGACCAAAACGTCATCACCACTTATATCGGGCGGCTCCGCAATCAATGCATCCGAAACAGAACATCACCCCTGCTATAGCGGATTGCAGGTACAGGGCACCGCTATCTCCCCGGCTAGCACGGAAGCTTTATGACATACTTCACACAATTTATGTTAGATGTTAATTATATCCTCTCCCGCGTAAGCTTGTCAAGATATATTTCCTTGTTATTTTCATCACCGCATGATACACTAAGGCAATACAGACATAACATTGGGAGGAATACCTGTAATGCAACCACAATACGAGACCAGCCGTCTTCTCCTCAGCGTAAGCCATCCGGATAAGGCAGCCGGTGTGCTTGAATTTTACGAACGAAACCGAGACTTTCTAGAGCCGTATGAGCCGGTCAAAAGACCCGGGTTTTATTCTCTGGATTTTCAACGGACGAATCTTACATTTGAATATAATTCCTTTGTGAAGGCACGACATCTGCGCATGTGGATGTATCTCCGGGACCGTACCGACGTTCCCATCGGTACGATCTGTTTCAGCAATTTTCTGCACGGTGCATTTTCAAGCTGTATGCTTGGCTACAAGACCGACAAGGATCATCTGCAGCAGGGCTACATGACCGAAGCGCTTTCTTTTCTGATTCCTCTCGTATGCCGCGAATACCGCTTTCACCGGATCGAGGCATATGTCATGCCGGACAACGAACCGTCGATCGCATTGCTCGAGAAGCTCACCTTCCATCGGGAGGGGCTGCTTCATGACTTTGCGCAGATCAACGGCAAATGGGAAAATCATTACATATATACTTATCTCACATGATCTGCCGCTTCTGTTTTCTGTGCTCCCCCCGCCGGCTTTTCTTTCTTCAGCTTCTGCTGACGGCGAAGCTCCTTAAAGAAATCCTTGAGCAGCTTCTGGCAGTCCTCCTCCAGAATCCCGGTTTGCAGCCGGACCTGATGATTGAGCTGCTGCATCTGAAGCAGATTGATAATACTTCCGGCGCATCCCGCTTTCGGATTCATGGCTCCCACGACAACCTCCGGAATCCTCGCCTGAACGATCGCCCCCGCACACATCGGACACGGTTCGAGCGTTACATACATGGTACATTCCTCCAGCCGCCAGTCACCCAGCTTCTTACTCGCCTTGCGGATCGCGCTGATCTCAGCATGTCCCAGTGCCGATTTCTGCTGATTTCTCTTATTGTAGCCTCTGGCAATGATCTTGCCTTCATATACGATCACACAGCCGATTGGCACATCTCCGGCTTCCCCCGCCTTTTTCGCCTGACGGATCGCCTCTTTCATATATTTTTCCTGTATTTTCTGTTCTTCCATGTTCATCCTCATTCCAATTTAATGATATTGGGGGCAAGGGTATTTTGACCCCGGCGGATTACTCCATTTCATCCGTGAATCTATCAGAATCATACGCTATCCGGACGAAAATGTCATCCTCTTTCGCAAAATCCATGGAACGAAAGTTTATCAAAAGCTATTTTCTGCAGCATCATCTGTCCGCCGGAGCCTGCCCTGCACGCATACAACGATCAGCCCCGATCACTCCTGCGCATGAACAGCGATCAGCCAGTATCCAAATGCGCCGTGTCTGTCCTTCACCCTGGAGAGTGGCTGAAAACGAAGCATCCGGCACTCCTTCGCCCATTTGCTGTTTTCTTCGCTGTAAATGCCCGGCACGCCAACCGCATACTCCTGCCTGCCGATGCACGCGAAAATCAGATGACGATAACAGTAATAACCCCGCAGAAGAAACGGATTGCCGGCAAGCGACCAGTACGCCACCGGAAGATTTCCGATGTCCTTCAGGTCAATGCGGACGCATTCTCCCATCTCATCAATTTCAAACGGGTACATTTTCGGGAACACGGAAAGCATCCGTTCTCCAAAGTCCGGGCGCTCTCTGCGGGAACAGGCTTCCACAGAGGAGGCTTCTGCAGAAGATGCCTCCTCCAGTCCCGTTGCTGCCTGCAAGGCATCGTCCAGAGCATCCTGACGCCGCTGCACAGGTTCTGCCCTTTCGGATTCCTGCCGGATTTCTGTAGATGCCGTGTTTTCCGCCTGCGGCCGGCTCTCCTCCGATCCGCTCCCGGCATCTGATCTGTTCCCGTCATCCCGGTCGTCCTCTGCCTTCCATCCGTCAGCTTCCTTTTCCGGTGCTGCTCCCGAGACCGTGATATCCTTCCAGGTTGTCGCATAAAACACATTTTCCGGTCCGCTCAGATAAATCCCGTCAATCCGGTCAAACGCATATTCCGAACCTGCCATCCTGTCAACCGGCGTCTCCACCCTTCCGGCAAATCCGCTGCCGTTTCGCGCAAGCTTTCCCGCCGGGATCCGCTGCATGCCACCCTCATTTTGTATAAAAAAGAAAACTGACGGAGATACTGAAACCGTGTCCTGAAGACGTATTGTCACGCGGCATCTCCGGTCATTCCGTTCAATCCTTGCATAGCCTGTGTTTTTTCCTTTTATCCCCTTATCATATCGATAGAGATAGGAAACCATTCTCTGATATCCACTCATATTTCCTCCATTCCGGAATACCCGACGCTAATTGACCGCCGTGCATGCTCCACATCATAATAGTAAATTGTATGTGCCCCCTTTGTCCGTTAGAACGTTATAGTGGACAATTTATCAATAAATTGCTATACTAAAATTTATGTGTATATAGAAAGGAAGGATTACATTATGAGCGAAAACTGTTCCCATGATTGCGGAAGCTGCTCAGCAGATTGCAGCAGCCGTTCCCCACAGAGTATGATCGAACAACCCAATAAAGAAAGCCGGATCGACAAGGTAATCGGCGTTGTCAGCGGTAAGGGCGGTGTCGGAAAGTCCATGATCTCTTCCATGCTTGCCGTCAACCTGCAGCGAAAGGGACATCGCACAGCCATTATGGATGCCGATGTGACCGGTCCATCCATTCCAAAGGCATTCGGCATCACACAGCATGCCGTTGGCACAGATACCGAGATCTTCCCGGTCGAGAGTAAGACCGGCATCCAGACCATGTCCGTCAACCTTCTTCTGGAGGATTCCAATGATCCTGTCATCTGGAGAGGTCCTGTGATCGCCGGCACGGTAAAACAGTTCTGGACTGACGTTGTTTGGAAGGATGTCGACTACATGATCGTCGATATGCCTCCGGGAACCGGTGATGTCCCACTTACCGTATTCCAGTCACTTCCTGTAGACGGTATCGTGATCGTGACATCCCCACAGGAATTAGTTTCTATGATCGTTGGAAAGGCAGTCCGCATGGCAAAGATGATGAACGTGCCAATTCTTGGTATCATCGAGAACATGAGTTATGTGGAATGTCCGGACTGCGGAAAGCACATCAATATTTTCGGTGAAAGTCATGTTGACGAGGTTGCAAAACAGTATGATCTGCCTGTTCTCGGACGCATCCCTATGACCGCTGAGATTGCTGCCGCAAGTGATGCCGGTAACGTAGAGGGTCTTGAGGGAGACTGGTTCAACGATGCCGTTGCTGCGATCGAGGGATTGAAATAATCCCGCAATCCCGTTACCGGGATTGAATCATTCAAATAATCTGAAAAATGCACCGGAATCAGGATGAACCCGGTGCATTAATTAACGATACTGTTTCTTGATCTCTTTAAAATCACACTTCCCGGACAATACCGGGATCTCATATGCGTCTGATAAATTTATCGCCGTTCCAGTGCAATACGCGCCATCTGTTCCGCATCCTCCTTTGTATCTGCTGCCGCGAGAAAGCCCGTCGGATGACAGAATCTGGCTGTCGCAATGCCGCTGACCTTCGGAAGCTCCTGCGGATCACAGCCCCACCATTCCTGCGGAAAATCACAGACAAGGCTGCGATCCTCCTTCGACTTCGGAACTCCCTGCACACTATAGCCTCCACGGTTGGACGGATACACCGTAAACTGATAACCGCTGCCGATCACATTTCTCTTCCAAGGCACGTAACAAGGCAGGATCAACACCTCACCATCACACTCTTCCATCGCCTTCACAACTACCTCGGAAGCTCTTCTGAGTCCCTGAATGCTCTCGATGTAATGCATCAGAATCTTCTCCGCAAATGCCTCTGCCTCCCAGAACCTGTCATCATACGAGGCATCGGAATCCCAGCCCGGATTAAACTTCTCCATCAGCTCCGACAGGGTATTCTCTGAACCTGTATTATCGGACTCATCTAACGGCTGGATAAACTTCTCATCAAAATCTGCCGCTTCCTCCTCCGTCAGGAAACAGGAACCAAACTCGCGCCAGAGAAGACCGAATGCCGCATACGGCACGCCATTCTCACGGATTTCCTTGTCCTGCTGGTGATGGTCAAATCTGCCTCGTCCAATATCATATACGATCCCGCCAAAATTCTCCGGCACATCAAAGCCTCTCTCCACCTGAATGTCCGGATTTATCAGACGAAGAAGCGCCGTGGAAAACAGATCATCCGCATGAAACTTGGCGCCGTGCGTAAATCCATGATCCGGCACAAGACCGGTAACTTCCTTTTCAAACTTAATCATAGTTACAATATCCTCCTGATCTGTTGTCTCTCTAACAGCAAAAAGCCCCTGTTTCGAGGCTTTTTACACGATATGAATAAGTATTTATCCTTTTCAGATATATATTACAGCATTGCTTCCAGAGACTCACGAACCGCCTTAATAAATCCCTCGCTGTTGAGTACCGTCACATCCTTCATGCTTGTGATCAGTGCCAGATCCTTTGTCATCTTTCCGTTCTCGATCGTAGAAAGCGTTGCCTTCTCAAGCTTATCTGCAAACGCCATGAGTTCAGGAATGTTATCCAACTCACCACGCTTACGCAGAGCGCCAGTCCATGCAAAGATCGTTGCAACGGAGTTTGTAGATGTTTCCTCGCCCTTCAGATGCTTGTAATAATGTCTCTGAACGGTTCCGTGAGCAGCCTCATACTCATACACACCGGAAGGAGATACCAGTACGGAGGTCATCATTGCCAGAGAGCCGCATGCAGAGGATACCATGTCACTCATGACATCACCATCATAGTTCTTGCAGGCCCAGATAAATCCGCCCTTTGCCTTCATGACACGGGCAACCGCATCATCGATCAGTGTGTAGAAATACTCGATGCCTGCTGCCTCAAACTTCTCCTTGTATTCCTTATCATAGATATCCTGAAAAATATCTTTGAAATTATGGTCATAGATCTTAGAGATCGTATCCTTTGTGGCAAACCACAGATCCTGCTTTGTATCCAGTGCATAGTTAAAGCATGCCTTTGCAAAGCTCGTGATGGACTTGTCTGTATTGTGGATACCCTGAATGATACCGGGACCATCAAACTCCTGAATCGTCTGACGGATCTCTTTGCCGTCTGCACCGGTAAATACTAACTCTGCCTTACCTGCTCCCGGCACCTTGATCTCTGTATTCTTGTAAACATCACCATAGGCATGACGTGCCAGTGTGATCGGCTTCTCCCAGTTCTTCACGCAAGGCTCAATGCCCTTTACCTGGATCGGTGCGCGGAAAACAGTTCCATCCAGTGCTGCACGGATCGTGCCGTTCGGAGACTTCCACATTTCCTTCAGATTATACTCTGTCATGCGGGCAGCGTTAGGTGTGATCGTTGCACACTTAACAGCAACACCGTACTTCTTGGTTGCCTCCGCAGAATCGATCGTCACCTGATCGTTTGTCTCATTACGATACTCCAGTCCGAGATCATAATACTCTGTCTTCAGATCAATAAAAGGAAACAGAAGCTCATCCTTGATCATCTTCCAGAGAATTCTGGTCATCTCATCGCCATCCATCTCCACCAACGGTGTCTTCATCTCGATCTTTGCCATGTCATTATCCTCCAATTTCATTAATATGTTGCTCAAACTCCCCACACAGGAAGAAAATGTACCGATAATATTTCTTATTCCAAAGAAATAAATACAGATTTTTGCCTAAATGTACTTAAATATCCGTAGGCTGTGTCTGAAAATGCTCTTGTCACATTACGGTTTTCGGAAAGTCTAATTGCTTTGCTGTTTCGATGATCGATGAACGCGTCCTGCCGTACTCGCCCCAAGACGGGGTTCAAGTGTTTCGTAAGGCGCTCTGCCCCCGCTGGTGCTTATGCCCTGTGCTTTAGGGCATTATGCACCATTGTGTGGGGCAACGCAGCGGGAGCGTGCCGACCGAAATGGTTGACCCCGTCTATGGGGGTCGATCGTTCGGACACGTATCCATCGAACCATTGCAAAGCAAAGACTTTCCGGAAAACCTAGTGATCTGCGAGCATTTTCAGACACAGTCTTACGGATTCGGTAAGTAATATAAGCAAAAATCGTATTCTTAACCCGTTTGGAATAAGAAATATTATCGGAACAGGATCGTTCTCCCGTGGGAAGTTTGAGTACGGTCGTGTATACCTGTATGCAATCAAACATTACTCATCCTAACTATACCACAAAAATACATGATGCACAAATGAGATTCTCTCCTTTTCGATTTTCTTTGTGTATTTTCCCGGAAATATTTTTTATTTTCGTGCAGTTTTCCGAAAATGATCCGAAGCGGTTGACACCGCAAGCACACGCCTGCTATACTACGAGCACTTTACAGCATTTCTCTCCGATAAGGAGGGAGTTCTATGAAATATCAATCATCATTCCGGCGGATTTTTCCCGCCATTTTCACGACACTGTCAATCATTGCAGGGCTTCTTTTCGCTCCTGCTGCCACCCGGACCGCTTCTGCCGCCCGTACTTTCATTGTACTGACGCAGTATCAGGCGTCCCTGTCTGCCGGTCAGGAGTTTTATCTTGGTGCCGTTGTCTCAAGCGGCAGACTGCCATCTTTCAAGAGCTCGAATGCAAAAGTCGCATCGGTCAACCGCTACGGTCTTGTCACCGCGAAGCACGCCGGAAGCTGCCGCATCACAGCAAAGGCGGACGGAAGTGAATCGTCCTGCAGAGTCACGGTCGCCCGCACGAAGATTACGCTGAGTACACGCAGTATTTCTATGGAAAACGGTGAGACAAAGCGTCTTCAGGCTTCCACAACAGGAAGTGAGCCGGTCTCCTTCAGCAGCAATAAAAAGAGTGTTGCCGTAGTAGACAGTGATGGTGTGATCACCGCCTGCAAACCGGGTTCTGCCATCATCTCTATCACAGCCGGCAAGACAACAGCCACCTGCCGCGTCACCGTCAAAAAGCCTTCCATTACGTTGAACCATATTTACCGGAAGCTTTTCCGCTGCCAGCAGGTTCAACTTACCGCCGATGTGTCCTCCGGGATCACTCCGACCTGGAAATCCAACCGTTCCAGCGTTGCAACCGTCAGCGATACCGGTCTTGTCTGCGCCCAGAAACATGGCACTGCACTCATTACCGCCAAAGCCGACGGCGTCACCAAAACCTGTGAGATCGAGGTCGAAGCTCCAACCATCAGATTATCTGCATCCTCTCTGACCATGAAAGTGGGCAAAACACGCACACTCGGTTACAAAATATCCAGCGGCAATGCGCCTCTCATCAAATCAAGCAAACCAAATGTGGTACAGGTTGACCAACTCGGTAATCTCACCGCACGAAGCGTCGGAACCGCTGTCATCTCCTTTACGGAGGATGGCACCCGCGAGACCTGCACCGTCAAAGTCAGAAAATAAGTATTTCCAACTGTAAACAATAGAGAGAAATGTTGTAAAGGTTATTTGTTTCTTCACATTTTACTGTTATAATGAAGCCATACATTTTCAGAAAGGTATGGTGCGTTATATGAGTAATGAAAAGAGTATGAAAGACTACGAAAACGAACTGGAACGTTCCTTTCAGGTTCTGCGCGAGGGCGATATTCTCGATGTGACTGTGATCGGTATATCCGACACCGAAGTCACCGTCGACTTGAATTACTACACCGAGGGCATTATCCCAATCGAGGAATGCAGCGATGATCCGTCCTTCTCCATCAAAAAAGATATGGTGATCGGCGACACGATCAAGGCAATGGTTCTGGATCCGGAAAATGCAAGCGGCAACGTAATCCTTTCCATGCGTGAAGCCAACCGTGTTCTTGTCTGGGACGAGCTTAAGGAAGACATGGCAGACGGTACCGTTTTCTCCGTAAAGATCACCGAAGCTGTTCCTGCCGGTGTGACCGGATATGTCAAGGGGATCCGCGCATTTATCCCGGCATCCCAGCTGGCACTGACTTATGTTGAGGATACCGAGGCATATGTCGGCATGACCGTTCAGGCAGTGATCATCACCGTGGAAAAGGATATTCAGAAGCTTGTCCTTTCCGCCAAAATGATCCAACGCGAGCAGGCGATTGTCGAGAAAACACAGCGGATCGGCAGACTGACCACCGGCGATGTTGTAGAAGGGCCTGTTACACGAATGGAATCCTATGGTGTATTTATCGATATCGGAGAGGGACTGACCGGTCTTTGCCATATTTCCCAGATCACCAACAAGTTCATCAAGTCGCCAAAGGAAGAGCTTAAAATGGGACAGGTGGTAAAGGCAAAGATCTTAAAGATCGAGGGCGACCGCATTTCCCTGAGCATCAAGGCTCTGCGCGAGGATGAACCGGACACGGAGGACGAGTCCTACGAAATTCCATCCGAATATGCGGCAGACAGCCCAGAGGATGCGTCCGATACAAGCCCGTTTGCAAAGCTTCTTCAGGGAATCAAGTTGGATTAAAACAATCCGACGGTTGACAGAAGGTCTGCTTCATTTTAGAATAAATGCAGACATCGGCGGCATCCCGGCGCACTGGATCTCCGTCCGAAAAACTCATAAATCACCTGCGCAGATGTGCTTATTCACATGCATTACGATTTATGAGCGATAAAATCACAAAATACAACACATTGTGCGCAGAAAAGAGGTTATCTATGAGCGTAGTTATTTCAGATTCTATAAAGTATATCGGTGTAGATGACACTACCATCGATCTGTTTGAAAGCCAGTACGTTGTCCCGGAGGGCGTTTCCTACAACTCCTATGTGATTCTGGACGAAAAGGTAGCTGTTATGGATACTGTTGATCCACGAGGCATGGAGGAATGGGAGAAGAATCTTCTCTCTGCTCTCGACGGCAGAACCGTTGACTATCTTGTTGTACAGCATCTTGAGCCGGATCATGCCGGCAGCATTGCCCGTCTTGTTGAGCTGTTCCCGGATGTGACTCTCGTTGGTAATGCAAAAACTTTTGCGATGCTTCCACAGTTCTTCGATATCTCATTAGATGGACACAGTCTCACCGTCAAAGAAGGCGATACCCTTTCTCTCGGCGAGCATACACTGACCTTTGTCATGGCACCAATGGTTCACTGGCCGGAGGTAATGGTTACATATGAGTCCAAAGAAAAGATCCTTTTCTCCGCAGACGGCTTCGGTAAGTTCGGTGCCCTCTCCAAGACAGAGGGCGAAGATGACTGGGCTTGTGAGGCACGCAGATATTATTTCAATATCGTCGGCAAATATGGTGCTCCTGTCCAGACACTTCTCAAGAAGGCTTCCGCTCTGGACATTGCAATGATCTGTCCTCTTCACGGACCGGTCTTAAAGGATAATCTTGGCTATTATCTGGGGCTTTATAATACATGGTCAAGCTATCAGCCGGAGGATAAGGGAATCCTGATCGCATACGCTTCCATCCACGGCAACACCGGCAAAGCTGCCGAGAAGCTTGCTGAGATCCTTCGCGAGAAAGGAGCAGAAAAGGTTGTTGTCAGTGACCTTGCAAGAGAAGATATGGCTGAGGTGATCGAGGATGCCTTCCGCTATGACCGCATGATTCTGGCTGCTGCCAGCTATGATGCCGGCGTATTCCCATGTATGCAGGATTTCCTGCACCATCTGCAGAGCAAAGCCTACCAGAACCGTAAGGTTGGCATCGTAGAGAACGGCTCCTGGGCGCCAACTGCTGCACGCACAATGAAGTCTATTCTTGAGACAATGAAGAATATCGAGATCGTTGAGCCTGTTGTCACGATCCGTTCCGTAATGAAGGAAAGTGATCTTCCTGCTATGGAGCAGCTTGCAGACGCAATGACGAAATAGAGTCTTTCTATACACTTAAAAAAGGGCAAAACCAGCGTTTTGCCCTCCAAGAATTGCTTCGCAATTCTCGTTGACATAACACTACGTTACGAGCATTTTCCTATGCCATAAAAAGAACCCCACTCAAAGATTATCAAATCTCTTTGAGTGGGGTTCTCTATTTCATTGGCAATATTTACTAAAAACTCGCAAATTCGCTCTTTCAGAGCTTTTCCGCTTATCTCACAACAACTTTTACCTTGCTCTTTTTCTTGTCGGCTTTCAGGGTAACGACTGCATTGCCCTTCTTAACACCCTTTACGGTTACCGTAATCTGTGTTACTTTCGCTTTCTTTGTCTTCGCAGATTTCTTCACAACCTTTACGTTCTTCTTGTTGACAGAAACCTTCACAAGCTTGGCAACAGATGCTGCAGAAGCCTTCTTTGCAGTTGTTACATTCCATTTTACAACTGCCTTCTTGCCCTTCTTAACGCTTACCTTTGTCTTCACAGCCTTAACCTTTGTGACCTTAACCTTGCTCTTAGCCGGTGCTGCACTTGCGGTTGCAGCAGGTGTTGCCGTCTTAGCCGGTGCAGAAGCTGCCGGAGTCTGACTTGGCACATTGCTTGGGCTTACTGCCGGTGACTGGCTCGGTGCTGCTGAAGAAGTCTCACTTGGCACATTGCTTGGGCTCACTGTCGGTGACTGGCTCGGTGCTGCTGATGGAGCCTCACTTGGCACCACGCTTGGTGTCACACTTGGAGTCACTCCTGTATATCTCACATCATAAAGAGAATCTTTTCCCTCCATTGCACGGATCACTGCTGTCAGACCACGAAGAAGCTGCTCCGGCTGATATGACATCAGATCGTCATCCACCTTCTTATTCTCTACATCAACAAATACAGCTGCATCATCAAGAACAGTCACACCATTTTTGATGAAGTCTGTGCCGTCTGTCTCGCTGCATGGATTAATCCGAAGCTGTCCCATTGCGGTCATGATCTGCGCAAGTGTCCATACATTGTTTGTCTCTGTGCCGTATCCGCTCCAGCTACCGTCTGCATTCTGGGTGCTCTCCAGGAAATGGATTCCCTTTGCATATGCTTCCTGCACTGCAGCACGGTCACTGCTTGCATCCTCAGGAAGAATGTCATCGGTTGCATATTTGTACAGTGGCTGAAGTGCCATTGCAACAGAATCAACAGAGTTCCACTGAAGTGCCTGTGCAATACTGTCATCCATCTTTGCGGCAATATTATTTACAAGATCATCCTTTGTAATATAATCATCGCCTGCCGGCGGGAAGTAATTTCCGCTGTCCAGTGCCAAAAGCATTGTACTGTCCAGCATATACGCTTCGGAAGATGCCTCATAGGTACTCTTCTGTGCCATCTTCTCGATCAGGTTGTATCCGCCAACATTTCTTGCATCCTTACCCATTGCTGTCACAAACAGAACGATCTTCGCATAAGTAAACTCCGGATATTTGCCCGCGATGACAGCCTCATCCTTTGCCTCACCCTCAACAGTAACAGATCCTGTATCTGCCAGTGATTTAAGCTGACTCTCCACATTGGCGTACATCTTGTCGAAATAATCAGACTTGTAATCTGCACGAAGCAGGGAGAATGCTACATAAAGTGCATCCGGTGTCTCAATACCATAGACGGTCTGACCATCGCCAAATACCTTTTTGAAGATCGTATCTGCCAGAACCTCCTGCTGTGCCTTTGCATTTGCAAGAAGAGATGCTGTCTTATCACTGTCCGGATTCAAAGAAGAATCATCATCAAATACCTTTGCCTGTGCTGTCTCCTTAGTCTCCTTATAAGAAGTATAAATATAACTGATCTTATCGTTGTCCTGCAGTGTTGTGTTTCCAAGGCTGGCAGGCGCAAAGACACCGTTGATATAAAAGCCCCAGTATTTGCTCCAGTCAGCTGCGCTGGCGATATCGCCGATCTTGTTTAAGTTTGCGCCATATCCGGTATCCTCGATCAGATAATCTGTATAGCCTGCCTTCTGCAGCGCCTGTTCAACCGCTACGTCACCCTTTGTTCCCTTGTCCACCTGTACGGCGATCTTGCCGATATCGACAGTGTGTCCTTCGTCATCCGCGCCCTCAGCTGCCACATAAACGGTAATCTTACCGGTCTGGTTGGCATCTGTCTCGTCTGCTGCCTTTACAGTCACGCCTGCGCCAAATACGGTCGTAAATGCCAGGGCGGCTGCCAAAAGGCTGCTCATCCATTTCTTCTTGATCATTTTGATCCTCCAATCCTGATGCTTTGTCTACAGTGTAATCCCAAATTTCCCTTGTATACGCTCCAGCTTTTGTAAAATGCTGTCCCCGAAAAGGAACATACACAACGCCGCCGTACCGGCATGCGCTGCATCGTAGGGTGCTCCTGTCAGGTATAATGCTTTCAGGGTCTCCCAGCTGATCTGTCCGGATGACGGATCCATCGAATTCGTCATCAGCATCGCCGCAAAGTTCATCACACCTCCATACAGCAGAAACACCACAAAAAACGTAAACACCGTTGTTGTAATGTCATCCACCGGAAGTTTTTTCCTCTGCAGGATACAGCCCGCTGCCATTCCGGCAAGTCCGTAGAAGTACAATCTCCATCCAAAGAAATTCTCTCCCGGGCTTCTCCGAAACAGATAGACCACATAAGCAAGCACCCACGCAGACAGAATGCAAAGAACCGGTCCCATTACCACACGGAACCTGCGTCCCTTCTCCAGAGAAAGCCGTCTGGCAAGCGTTTCTCCGGTTCGTCTGCGTTCTATTTTATTGAAAGCCATGCCGGACAAATATCCGACCATCCCCCAGGCAGCCATCTGCCAAGGAGTCCATGGCCCCTGACCATCAAAAAAGTTACACACCAGCCGGCTCATTGCACCGATCAGAAAGCCCGCCTCCGGACCAAGACCAATGCCACAGATCACCACCATCGTAGTTCCGGCATGTAACGGTATCGTATGTGCACAGATCTCATTCATCACCACGCACAATGCGGTGAGCGTCGACAACAGCACAACCTCTCTCGCCTGCGGTTTGCGCCGTTCATACTGTCCAAAAAACAGGACAAGTATCAGAAACACAACACCAAATCCCATCAATAGATAATATCTGCCGCGCAGCAAAACCGCCGACACAAACAGTAATGCCACAACTGACATCAGCAGCAAAATGCCGCTTGTCACACGGCGCCTGGACCGCTGCCGCAAATATTCCTCCCAGTCAAACTGACGTCCGGAGATTTGTCCTGACTGTTTCATCCGACACCCCCCGCTTTCTGCAGAGTCCGGATGATATCCTCCGCCAGCAGACAGTCCTCACAGACGCCCCGGCTCATCCGCTGTGCCGCCGTCGTATAGAAAACATTTTCTCTGAAAAATGCTCTCGTCTCCCCTTCACTGATCAGCTGCCCGTCAAACAACAGACCGCACTGATCCGCATAGCGCGCACAAAATTCCATATCGTGCGATACAAGCACAACGGTTTTCCCTTTGCTGCACAGATCCTTCAAAAACTCTGCAAGCTTTTCCTTAAATGCACCATCAAGTCCCTTTGTCGGCTCATCAAGTAACAGAATATCCGGTTCTGTAAGAAGCAGTTTTCCAAGCGCAAGCCGTTGCTGCTGCCCGCCGCTTAAGTCCATCGGATTCTGCTCCCGCTGCGCAGTAAGCTCCAGATAAGAAAGCATTTCCCCGACTCTCTGCGTCCTGTCCGCTTCCTTCAAGCTTGCCCCTCCGTTTTCCGGAAGAAGCATCGCCATCAGCTCCTCGGCAGCCGTCAGCTCCGTAAAAAGGCTCTTCGGATTCTGTGCCAGAAAACGAATCTTGCCCGCCGCCTTCACCTTGCCGCGTCGAGGCTTGCAGATCCCCATGATCGCTTTTAATGCCGTTGATTTGCCGGAGCCGTTGCCCCCCACCACCGCATAGAGCATCCCCTTCGGAACACGCATGGTAAAATCCTCCAGCACACGCTGATCCTTCTGATAACCGAAGCAGAGCCTGTCCACAAAAAGTGCCGTTTCTGACACGGCACGCTTCGCCGTATGGCAGGGATGCCTGTCGGATACCGCAGACTTGATGGGCTCACCGGGCTGTCCTGTTTTACGGACATGATCAGCCAGCCAGCTCTTTCCCTGCCGGATACTGACCGGAGAGTTCGCCTCGTCCCTGTAATGGCATGCCTTCCATACCCGGACCGCCACCGGCATTGCAGAAGCAATCGGAAGTGCTTCGTTATGTTCCCTCTCATACGCTTCGAGCTTCGCCGCACACTGCCCCGGCACCGCGTCCGCCACCAGATGCCCCTGATGCATGATCAGCACCCGGTCTGCCATCGGAACGACCTCCTCCAGCCGCTGCTCCGACAAAAGCACAGCCGTTCCCAGATCGCGGTTCAACCGCCGCAGCGTATCCAGAAATCTTCCGGTGCCGATCGGATCAAGCTGCGCCGTCGGCTCATCAAGCAGAAGCACATCCGGCTGCATGATCACCACAGAGGCAAGATTTAACAACTGCTTCTGTCCACCCGAAAGCTCGGAGACCGGTCTGCGAAACCACGACTCCATCCCGAAATACTGGGCGATCTCTGCCGTCCGCCGCCGGATCTGCTCTCCCGGCACGCCGAGATTCTCCAGTCCAAAAGCAAGCTCATGCCACACCTTATCTGTCACAAGCTGTGTATCCGGATTCTGTCCGACAAAGCCGATCCGTGCCGCGCTCTCCCGGTCATCCATCGTCTCCAGGTCACTCCCCCGGTAATACAGCTTACCCGAACCCGTTCCAAATGGAATCTGATTCTTTTTGAAGTGACGCAGAAGCGTTGTCTTGCCGCAGCCCGACTGTCCGCAGAGCACGACAAACTCCGCCTCTCCAATGGAAAAACTGATATCCTCGATCGCATTATCCGTCTGTCTCGGATAACAGAACGACACATGCTCACAGGATAAAACTGCTTTTTGTTCCATTATGCGTCTCCTTTCTCACCGTCTCCCATCTGTCCCATATCTCGTACAGACATCAAAAAGTAACTGTCATAGGCCACCGGCGCAAGCATGCCGGCCGCTGCCGTGACCAGTGCTGCAACAGAGCAGCCGGACAATGCCTTCTGCCAGATCTCCGGGAAATAATATGCCTTAAAATCTCCTCGAAACCGGCAAATATATACACCGGCAAACATAACCACAAAATAGATACACCAGACCAGATCCTCCCGGTGAAACGAAAACAAATGAAACCACGTTCTCGATCCGGTTCGGTATCCTCTTGACTCCATCGATACGGACACCTCGATCGAATCCTCTAACGACCATGAGATCAGCATCGAAAGCTCTCTCAAAAAGCTTCGCATTCGCTGCATCTTCGATGCCTCTCCACCCGCGCAGCCAAGACCGATCTGTGCCTCATGTATCTGCCGGTAACGATCTCTCATATCCGGAATGGAGCGAAAGATCATCATCAGCATCAGACCGATCGTCGGGATCGCCCTGCCGGTCAGATATAGCACCTTCTCACTGTCGAGAAGCTTCGCCGCCACGCCGCACCACTGCAGCAGCGCAAACAGCATGAGCGTCATCATGATCCCGTAATAGACGGACTCCCATGTCACCGCCATACCATTCATATAGAAAAGCGGTGTCACACCTCTGTGCGAAAATAACGGCAGGATCACCGCCGCAAACACAAGCATCATCCCCGCAGGGATCCATAGTCTCAGCCATTGTCTGATTCCCGCCAGCATCACATAGCAGAGGGACGCACAGACGAAAGATGCCATGATTGCTGCCGGATGCCTTACGATCATTGTCCAGATCATGCATGCCAGTAGATAGACCAGAATAACTGCCGGATGTCTCTTTGCAAACTCCGATTCCTTTTTCATATCATACTCCAATCCGCTGTCATACAGCATGCCACTTGTCTGTTTTCACCACAAGCTGCTTTCCTTGTGAGCAGCAGATCAGGAGGTCTTCCCATCACATGTATACCGCCAGCTGATCACATCCCCCTCCGATATCTTATAGGCAGATGCACCCCGGTTGGGTGCGGTGCCGTTGACCTTATAGATCCAGCCACTCATATCACCCGCCTGCTTCTCATAAAGATGTGCTATTCCTTTAATATAGTAACTTTTATATAATGGCGTATATTCCGCGTCCACGGCAATCCCTTTCGCCTTGCACGCCTTCGCCAGTACATCGTACACCGTGGCACCCTTCTCCATCTGTACCGTCACCTTCGCAAGAATCTCGCCATCGTCCGGAATATATTTCCAAATGCTTTCCTGTGCCTGCTTCTTATTCTTCACCAGACTGTCACAGCGGATCTCGATCGTACAGCTGATCTTCTCTGCCTCCGGTGTCGTGGTCACTGTACTTCCTCCCGGCTTTGCAGTTGCCATCGAACTACTCTGCGATTGTCCCGGCGTTGCTGGCGTTCCATTCTGTCCGGAGGATACCTGATCTCCATTTCCGCCACCTGATGACGCATCCGCCGCATCGCTCTGCCCCGGTGTCTGACCCGCCGTTGCATTTTGTCCGGAAGTCCCTGCTGTCGCCGACGGATTCCCGGAGCTGTTTTTGTCGGAATGCTTTCCGGAGGTGGAACTTTTCCCCTTCTTGTCCGAAGACTTTCCGGACGTATTCTTCTTTGACGAAGGCTCTCCTGATGACGTGTCCGCTTTTGCGGACAGCGTATTGTCATCTGTGTTCTTACCTGACTTTTCTTTTCCATCAGAAGCCTTCTGATCCGCCTTCCCACCATGTGCGGTCGATACAGGCTGATTCGTCAATTCCGGTTGCTGCGTCTCCTCACTTTCTTCCTTATACATAGAAGAAAGTTCATCATCCCCCGTCAGATCCTTCCGGACCAGCTTCTGTTCCTGCCGGTAGGAATCCACCGACTGAAAATGCGTCTGACGTATTCCAAGTACCACTGCGAATACCACAAGCAATGCTACCACAATATATTTCCATCTTCTCTGTCTCATCTTATTCTCTTTCTTAATATTATAAAAAGGCAAAACCAGCGTTTTGCCCTCCAAGAATTGCTTCGCAATTCTCGTTGACATCACACTACGTTACGAGCATTTTCCTATACCATAAAAAAGTCTCTGTACATCCGGCTGTACAGAGACTTCATATTCTGAAAAAATTCAACACAAAAGAAACGTTTCCGTGTCCGCTCCCTCCCACCGAGGGCTGCTTTCATCAAAACGCCATATGTCTGTCTCTGTCCAGCAGGTCTCCTGGCTCGAAATCATCTTCCTCTCTCCCTTCCCATACCGCCTGACGCAGTACAGTGGTTCCGGATCTTGCTCCGGCGAAAGAGTCATCCTTCTTACAGTAGCGGGGGCTGCTGCAGCATCTCACTGCATTCCCTTTTCAATCTATCCCGTATCACCTGCTGCGGCGCAGGCACACTGATAAATCACTGAACAAAGCAAAGCATACCACGCAGTTATCTATCTGTCAATCTCTCATATATTTTTCATTTTTTAAAGCATCTTTCGCGCATTTCATGCAGCTTCCTAATATTAAAAATTATTGGAAGAAGTCATCCAGATCGCCATCCATCTTCACATTATTTTTCTTTTTGCTTTCTGTCCCGGCAGACTTCTTTGTCGCCTGTACCTTTTGTGGGACACTTGTCGGTGCAGCGGTCGCAACCGGTGCCTTTGTCGCTTTCGTGCTTTTCCTATTCTTCTTTTTCTTTGGTGTCGCCGTTTTCTTCGGCTTCTTAGATGCCTCCGGACGTATGGTCTCCTCTGCGCCTGCGGTATTCTCAGGATCGGCAGCCCCGCTTGCATTTGCCGGATCTTCCGTCACCGTCCCGTCTGCATCGCCCGAAGCGGCTCCCTCCACAGTTTTCTTCGGCAGATCTGCCGTAACCGCTGGTTGCTGTGGTCTGCCCGCCCGATCCGGCATCACCTTCCACGCGATCAGAAGCACGATGCCAACGATCACCGCCGCACTGAGTACGACCGTCCGAATCGTTTTGTTACGTTTCCTTCTCGCCCGTTGATCCTCCATCTCCTGCAGACGCCGCTCCATCTCCATCGTGAGATTTAATGTATTGCTCGCCTTCGGCAGTCTGCGGTGCTCCTCCGGCACCCCGGTTGCTTCCCCGTTCCAGTATTCCGCCTCCTCGCTCTCATATAGAAGATCATATAATTCATCAAGCCTCTGCAGTCTGGAAGTGCTTTCCACCGCCAGTCCCTTCATCAAAAGCCGGTCCACCTGCGGATCAAGCTCCGGCACATATTCCGTCAGCGGCACCAGACGATCGTTAAAAACCCGCTCCGTCGCATCTAACGGCTTCTCGCCGGACAGCATATAATAAATAGTCGCACAGAAGCCGTACACATCCGTCCACGGTCCCCTGCCTCCCTTTTTCTCCAATTGCTCGTACGCTGAAAAGCCCTGCTTATAAATCGCCGTCCGCGTCCGGTCATCAATGGCATTTGCATGGCGTACCGCTCCAAAATCGATCAGTACCCCCCTGCCCTGCGCATTAATAATGATATTATCCGGACTGACATCCTGATGCACAAGATTGGACTCATGCATTTTCATCAGCGCAAGCATCGGCTGTCTCATAATCCTCCGGCAGACCTCCGGCGTCACCCTGCCATTCTCCGTCACGTACTTCTTGACACTGTCCCCCTCAATATAATCCATAACAAGATATGCGGTATTATTCTCCTCAAAAAAAGTCCTCGTCCGCACAATGCCATCCATGAATCCAAACTGCGACAGCACTCTTGCCTCCCGCAGGAAGTCCTTTTTCCCCTGGTCAAACTGCTGCTCCGACTCCGCTGTAAACGGCACAACGCTGTAAGACTGCTTCTCCTTCTCACACTTGCGCCAAACCATTCCATTCGGGAAATACTCCTTGATCGCCACCGGGATCAGCAGATTCTGATGAAGACCAATATAAGTAATGCCAAAGCCGCCCTCACCAAGCACCCTGCCGACCATATACTCGCCGCCATGCAGCATCGTCCCAAGCGGCAAATGATGCGGCTTCTCCTGATAGCTGTCCCGGTCAAAATCGCAGGAGGTACATTTGCCATCCCAGGTCAGCGGCTTCATACAACCAAAACAATATCTATGTTCATTCAAAATCGTCACTCTTCCTTAAAAGTCATTGTCATAATGTAACAGATATCGGGGTAAAAAATATTTTGCGCTCAACGGATAACACGAATTGCCTCATGCTATCTGCTTTTACCCCCTGCATCATAACATATTAACATAATTTGGAAATATCGTATAGAAATTTCACAAAAAATGGTTCATAATAATAGCTGTACAAAATTGAAATACTAAATCTGTCGCCCACTTCGGACGAGAAAGCAAAACCAAACAAAACTTATTATTACAAAATACTTTCCTATACCAAAAATGGGACAGTCACATCTTCCACCTCCGTCAAAGCCGTCTCCCGTCTGCGTGCGCCAACCATCACCGTACGTCAGAAAAAGACCACCCCGGGTGTACAGTTTTTGCAGATCAGGCTGAGCAAATATCAGGGACGCTACGCCGGTATTTATATCCGCAAAAACAACGGAAAATATGTCTACATCCGCATGAAAAACAATAAAATCTCACCACGCCGGAAAACCTTCAACTTCCGCCATTCCATGCGAAATGTCACACTCTCGGTGCGCGTGAGAACCTACCAGACAAAGAAACGCAAAAAGGGAAGCTTTTATTCCAAAGTGAAAAAGGTACGGATCCGATGATCCGTACCTTTTGGTAAATTGTGGACGTATTATTTGCTACGCACAAGACATCTCTTCTTAAAAAATGCGATGCCATAGCACACAATCTGATCATAATCATCTTCATACTCTCTGGCATACATTTTCTCATCCATCTGACAAAGTGCCTCATCACATTTGCGCTCCATGGACTGCAGCGAATCCGCATATTTCGCTTCAAACACAGCCACTCTGCCGTTCATCGGATCGCTAACCACAACATCACTTCTTCCCTCGCCATGTTCCCTGTTTGACTCCACAGCATATCCAGCCCCCGCAAAGATTCCCGCCAGAAAAGCATGATAAAAGTCCTCCCTGTAATCGTGATAACTGATCGTTTTGCGCAAAAGTTTACTCATCTCCTCCGCAACCTTTTCACTATCCTCATTCCATACCGCGTCAAAGAGCTCTCTGCGGCTCCACTGCTTCGTGCTGTCATCAAACCACTGTATCACTGTTGTTTCAAATATTTCCTTAATCTCCGCATTCGGAATGACAAGCACCGTCATTCCTTCCGGCACTGCATCCGTCAGCTCTTCCTCCCTTACTCTGGTCAAATACCCCGTCAGATACAAAACACTCCAAAGATTATCTTCGGATGAATGCAGATAATCATAAGTAAGATCCTCATCAATACGCTGCACAATATAACCACCTGCCAGCAATGTCTCAAGCTTTTTCGTAATCGTGCTTCCCGCATGATCAATAAAGGAACGAATTATGGCATTATCACTTGTATTCTTCCAATAACCACACGGCTCCGCCTGCGGGTTTCTTTGCAGATCATGCAAATAATTCATTACATCCCACGGGCAATATACATCAAAATCTCCAAAATGATATCCATCATACCAGTTCTTTATCTTATCCGCATACTCCTGCGCGTCCAGATCTCTCAGAATATATGCCATATCCTCCTGCGTAAATCCAAAATATTCATTTAATCTGGAATCTGTAATCGTATCCGACACAAAATTATTCGTTCCGCTAAATATACTTTCCTTCGCTATCTTCAGACATCCTGTAATCACGGCAAACTGCAGTGCCGAATTATCCTTTAATGCCTGCATGATCCCCTTGATTACATCCAGCATTTCCTGATAATATCCGTGACTGTTTGCTTTGGCAATCGGCACATCATATTCATCCATCAACAGAATGACCTTTTTGTTGTAGTGCTGCCTCATCGCACCGATCAGCAGTACCAGACTGTCCTTCATATCTTTAACGGTTGCTTCACCCTCCGCAATCCGTTTGATCGTCCGTTTATCATAATCATTCACGCGATCACTGTCAAGCAAATATAAATGATTCCTGAACAACTCGGAGATCACCAGAGAAAGCATATCATAAGCCCCCTGGAAATCCAGACCATCTACCCGGCGAAACGACACAAAAATGGTCGGCCAATGATTCATCCACCGATCACAGAGTTCCGTATACCTAGTAATTTCCAATCCCTCAAATAAATTCCTACTCTGCCTGCGAATATCAAAAAAGCTTTCCAACATACTCATGCCCAGCGTCTTACCAAAGCGCCTCGGGCGTGTGATCAAAGATACTTTCACCGACTCGCTTCTCAAAATCTCCGCAATCAATCCACTTTTATCCACATAATAAAAATGATTCCCACGTATTTCTTCAAAATCTGAGATTCCAATTGGAATATTCTTTTCGAGCATATATATCCACCTCTACGTTCCCCTTACATAGAACCTGTTGCCATGAGATCATAATAAATAATCAGCCTTACGTCCATTATGACAGTTCCTTCTCAACCGCTTTCAATTCTTTCTCGGAATAATTCATAGAAAGAATCATTTCTCTGGATAATCCACTTCCCAGCATTTTGCGAATTGCATTCTTCCTTTCCTCTTCGCGTGCTGTTTTTTCACGTTTCTCAGCATTCTTCCTTTCCTCTTCACGTACTATTTCTTCACGTTCTTCAGCATAATCTTTCGCATAGTTTTTCGCATAATCCTCTACCGTTTTGCACATTTCTCCAAAACCTCCTTCTGTCTCTTTGAAATACTTTACTGCTTTGCTTAATTCCGGGAATTTTGTCTCTTCAAACACATCTTTTCGCAAAAACAGTTGAAGCAGCTCAGATTTATCCGAGCCATCCCTGACCACTGTATTGACAAAATAGATATCCTCCCCGTCATCTACAGGAACAAATCCTTCTCTTGTTTCCATGCAACGCTTCACATGCGTGAGCATCTGTCCTCTGTCCGAAAGACCACTTAAAATCTAGTATTGTTATTTTATATCATACCATCATCCGTCCTGCAAATCAACGCCGGCTCTTTCTTGTTTTATTTTAAGCAAAGATTATCATGCTTCCATGAGAACTTCAATACGATCCAGATAATTGCCGTGTCACAACATGCATTATTGCGAAATTGCCATGTATATAACGACAGATTCCAAAGTGAAAACGGCCGAACAGCTTGTCTACAGAGGGTATTGGGGTAATCTTTTTCAGCTTATTCCGACATTAAATGCTTAATTTTTCCCGAAATATCCGTGACATTTTCTACGACATAATAAGATCCATATTGGTTACGACTAATAAAGCAAACGAGGACAACTCTTTAAGCCGCCCTCATTCGACAAAACAAATTATAAACTATCTTCTACAAGCTCTGCACTTAAAGTGTTGGTTTCATACACTCAAGAACCTCCTTGAGAAACATCAAATAACGTCTTCTCTCCTGCGATAATTTCGGTACCTGCTCATCTGCCTTTAGCAATTGATCGATTTCATCACAGCATATCAATATTTTCTCTATAAATGCACATCGAACTGCAGGAAAAAGCGTATTTATCATCAACAAATCAAACAGTGCCCTGTGTCTCGTTTTTCTTCGAACGCATGCAGCTACACCATCTATCCCCTTGCTAAGATAACAATCATAAATTCCCTTTATCGTTGACGAAACTTCTGGCGAATGAATCGTCCTGCTTTCATCCTTGACCGCCCGTCGTGCTTCCTCCACAAACTGGTCGCATACACTCTTATCTATCATTTTCAACATTTTCCAGCTCCTCCTGTGTAACATGATCCTACTCCGCTGCATCTATGCTCAGATCGTCAATTGCAATATTACCGATTTCAAGTTCCAGCTCTTTGAGTTTCTGTCCCAGACTATCTTTCCGTTTCTTCAAGTTATCTAAGAATGCATCCACCACTCCTTGTTTCAGCATCTCAGTCAGGATTTTCTGCAGAATCTTTACCTTCTTTCCTCTCGATTTCTCATTGAGTGCCTTCACCAGACATGAAATAATGATATTTCCACTGCAATATTCCCTTGCAAGACTCTCCACGAGACCGTCAAGATCCACATTTTCAATCTCTGCAGAAACCCGCAACTCTTCACCACTCCTGATTGCCTGTACGATCACCTTGTCCATCGGAATGATCATTGTCTGACTAAATATATTAATGACAATTCTTTTACGTTCAACCGAAACCGTACCAATGCGTCTTCCTTTGTTCTTGATCTCCATATTACGAAGATCCAGCTTCTTGAATCTGGAAAATACAATTCCCAGCTGCATACCAACTGAACTGGTCAGCATCTTTGTCAAGAGCTGTGCTTTGCCGGGGGATATGTTGTGGACGGCTTTAGAATTGTATTTTATGTGGTCAACCAGAATGGATATGGTTGTATCATTTGTATTTTTCATTGTAGAATTCTCCTTTTGTTCTATCCTCTAGTTTTCAAAATCCCATTTTACATTGCAGAAAATATTAAACATTTTTTTACTCAATATTCTTTCCTTTATAAATTGACTTTTTTCATCTTGTTCATCCGTTTTTATATTTTTTTGAATACGTTGTTTATATAACAAATAATCTCTTTCATACTTTGCATTTAGATGATTAACTTTTTCCTTCATTTTTCTTAATTGATTTCCTGATCTGCCTACAATACATTTATTTTCTTGTAATTTTTCTAACATTTCATGTATTTCTCTTTTATAGTTATCATTTTCTATTATGTAAAAAAATTCTTCTGAACCAATTATTTTATTGATATCCTCTATCAGCTCTCTTTCTTCATTCAATTTTTCATTCTCTCGAGCATCATCTCTCTGTATATGACGCCTGAGTACTTCGTATACTCTCCCTGTAATTTCATTATACTCTCTGTATCTTTTCCGACTTTCTTCCTTATTTTTCTCGTTTCTATAACAATTCAAAATATCTTCTTGTTCCATTCTTGTTCCTCATTTAATTATTGGTATTATTTTTTCTTTCTAAGATTTTATATGCGAGTCTTATTTCATGAATTATTTTACATTCATCCTCCGTCAATCGTGCTACAACATCATTTATTTTTTCTAATAAATTATCATAGCTGTTTATCATACCATCATTTTTTTGGTTAAAATCCTCAATAGCATTGTCTATAGACTCTAACACTTTATCCGACCCCATTTCCAGCCCTTCCTGTATCGCATCTTTTATCGCATCTTCCAGACACTCATCTATATTCTCTAATTTTTCATCTACTTCCTCTAATTTATTGCAAATTGCCCCATCTTCCTCCAGCATACTTATTACATTTTCATTTAAAATGTTATATATATTTTCGCTTTGAATTTTCAAATCACCTACAGTATCGTCCAATACTTGTTGTATTTTTTCAGTCCGACTGTTAAACTTCGTAATATTATTATCAACTGATATTAGTTTATCTATAATTTTTGAATCAATTAAATTAACCAGATTCTCAAGATGCTCATTTTCTGATTTTTCAATTCTCTCTATTATTTGAATTTCTTTTTCTTGACTTTTCTCAACCAATTCTAAATAATCAGAAAATTCATGATTCTGCTTTTTTATTCCTAGCATTCCATCAATTATATCCTCTAATTTTTTTTCGGTTGTTTCTTCAATTTCATCATGTTTTATCAAAAGTCTTTTTACCGTTTCCAACAAATCCTGTTTAAACACATTATTGTTTTCGTATTCTTCCTGTTGTTTTTTTGCAATTTGATTGATAATCTCTATAAGATTTTCGTTACTCCTTATTACACTCTTTAATTCAGCTGTATGTAATTTATTTTGCTCTACACAATCCTTTTCGCTTGCAGCCCTTTCCTTTTTTTGTGTAATATCACAAAATATGCTTGTACCCACACACACCATTCCGCTACTCACCATAAATGCAAGTAAAAAAGTGTTATCAATCCCTCCAAAAAGTAATTTCAAGCATGTTGTGGCAATAATACATATTAAAACCTCTACTGCATATCTATTATATTGCATAATCTTTCCTCCTCTGTTTGAAAATCCTGTATCATCTCTTTATACGTCTCAATCAACTGTTTTAATACATTACTTTTTAAATACTCTGATTTCCGGTCGCTCTTAGTCTCATATTGTTTCTGTATCCTTTCAATTTCAGAATCCAATCTGCCATACAAAAAATTCCGAAATCGATTTTTATTTTTCCTATATTGACGTAGATACTCTTCAATAAGTATAAAATTTTTTTCTAATTTTCCTAATTCCATCTTACTTTCAAGAATGCGTTCACAATCTATTTCGAAATGCAACAAAATTGTTTGCATAATATCACACATCATCTCTGTTCTGTCTTCTTTATCATCAAACAGTACATTGGTAATATAAGATTGTAACTCCATAGAAGTATCTGTAAAATTACTGTTTTGAAACAATATATTCATTTTATTTTCTTCAGACATAGGCTTGTTATAAAAATATGAGACAACAATTTGCTCAAATAGTTCTTCATTGCACACTTCTACAGATTTTACTCGTCCTAATGATATTGCCTTACTAAGCTTACGTTTTTCCAAATAATCTATTCTTTCAATATCCGTATCTACGATATATACCATATAGGAATTGTTAATTTTATCTTCTTCCAATTCTAATGAAAAATAATAATTAAAGCTTTTGCCGACATATGGATGAAACAGCCTGGCAACGCCATTCTGATAATCAACTTCATCATCCATTCCTCGCATAATCATAAAAGAAGACCCATCAACATTTTTCAGGAAAAATATATCTTCAAGGACTTTCTGCATAGCTTTATTTTCTTTAGCTCCAAAATAAAAATAAATATATTTTGGAGCTAAAATTTCTAGTCTGCTTCTTACTTTTGCCTTAGCTTCTTCATTCCCTGCGCTTTCATATGAATCATATATATCAGGGAAATATTTCTTTTGAAATTTAATATTTTCTTCAAATGCAATCATACTGACAACCACTTTTCAATATCTTCTTTTCCCGACTTTAACTGTTCAATGTCAGCATCTAACATATCAATCTGAGAACTTTTTTGTTCCCGATTGCAAGATACTTCATCTAATAAATCTTCAATTTCTTCGATTTTCTGCTGACATCTACATCTCATATCCTCAACCAAACGCATTTTAAATTCATTATATGCCGATTGGATCATTTCATTGGCATTCTGTTTTTCCCGGTTCAAATAAGAATCAATGGTATCACTATAATAATTTTTTTCCTTTTTTTTCTTATTTGCTTCATTCTCTTGAGCAATCATTTTTTCCAGATTATCCTTTTTGTCCTGCAATAATCTCCGCTGTACATCGAGCTCTTTGCGGATTCTTCTTTCCTTTCCATAATCATCCATCTCGCTTAATTCAGCCTCTCTATTTCTTATATCTGATGTAATTGAATTAATTTCCTCTTTTATCTTATTCTGCTGATCCAAATACTGCTGTTTCCATTCTTCATCTTCTATTTTGCTATGAGTTGTCGGTTTAATTTTTTCTCCTATCATCCCACCTACTTTTTCTGCCCAAAAGCCAAGTGAAAGACAATCAAGTAATGTCGGCAATTCTGTTTGTTCTGTTTCATCACAATTTTCCTCGACCTTATCTTTTACTTTGTCAACAACACTCTGACCCTTTTTTAGTACAATTAAACTTTTTTCAATCAATTTTCCGGCGGTCAATGCATCTTTGGCAGTATCTGCCGTCTTTAGTACTTTTCCTGCTGTGCCTGCTGCTCCTGCAGGATTCCATAACAATAATGCAATATCAGCCACCTCTCCAGCAGCTCTACCTATCTTTTTTCCAGCATGTTCCCCTCCTTCATTCTCTACGTCTTTATAACGTGCCCTGTATCCTCCCAATTCAAAAAGTTGATTTCGAACAGCTTCTTTCTGAATTTCTTTTTCCCTAATCTGAACCTGCAGAGCTTTTCGAGCCTCCTCTGTAGAATTTTCTTCTTGTTCCTTTAACTCCCTGAGATTTTCCTTTAATGCTAATTCTACTTTACTCAATTCGGCACATAGTCCGGAATTACTCATTTCCTCAATATCTGGTTTTTTAAATACTATTTTTTCATCTATATGGAACTCTTTTATCAAATCATTAAAATCAACAGATAAATCATTGTATGCTGATTCGATAACTTCATTAAAACATTCTTCCAGATATTTTCGAATTTCATCACCTAGATTATCATTTAATTGTTTAATTTTGTTTTCCAGCATCTCTTCTGACTCGCCGTTATCAATTTTATCAATAACATATTCTTTAATTTTTTGGATGCCCTTCTTAAATTCCAACATAGTACTTTCCTGTTTTGTTTCGATCATTGAATCCGTCTTTTTTAACAGTTTTTGATACTGCTGTTGAAATTCATCTTTCTTAGCATGATATTTTTCAATTTTACCATCTATTTCTTCTAAATTTCCATTAATAATATTACTTTTCAAATCTCTTTCTAAAATCATTTTTTGCAATCTATCATCAATAATTTTTTCAATCGCTTTTTTCACAACTTTTTTTCTTTTTTCACTTGTCTCATGTTTTATAAAATCATTAACGCATGCAATGATTTCATCAGTATATTCCCTGTCAGAAAATCCTTGTTTAGATCCAATCGGCATTATTAACACATCATTACTCTCACGCTCAAGAGCCGCACCAATCTGCTTTCTTGCCTCTTGCAATAACTTTTCGATATCTTCCTTAGAATATACTTTTTCTGTTTTAGGATTGGTTTCGTCAACATGAGACATTATAAACAATATATTTTTAGTATATCTATGTATTTCTTTAATATGTTCTATATCCGATGCACCAATTACTTTATTAAAAATATACATCACAAAATCAGCCTTATTAATTATATAATTTGTGATATGTTCGTGTTCTGTGTGAATTGTATTTGTTCCTGGAGTATCAAAAAGGTGTATATTCTTCGGAAAGCAATACTGTTCGACCGGTATTCCAAGCACTACAACTTCCTTATTATCATCTGCTCCATATCTGGCATATCTTTCAATATTGTCTGTTGAATACTCAATCGGATCAACTGAGCCATCTATATGCTGAACCACTAAGGAGCTTTCTTCTCCCTGATACATATCTAACAAAATTGGAGTACATTCTGTATTTCCATATGGCAAAAAGTCCTCTTTGTTCAATAAGCAATTAATAAAACATGATTTTCCAGCACTAAATTCGCCTGTCACAACAAGATATGTTGTATCTTCTTTTGCTTTTTTTATAAGCATATTAATTTCTTTTATATCAACACCATATTTTTCTAATTCTTTCAATTCCATCATGCTACCTCCTCTTGGATCTTACTTATCTTATCCATAAAGTCATCATATAATTGTTTTTTTAAAATGAATCCTTCCAGTTCTTTTTCTATTTCTTCTGGAGTTTTATCATTTATCTTAACAAGATTTTCAATATTCTTCCGTTCTCTCTCAATTTGATCAGCTTCTTCCTCGACAACAGCACACAACATACTGACAAATCCCTTTTTATTTTCATCCAAATAGTCTTCGATTCTATGTTTTAAATTTATCATTTCATTTCTAATGTCTCTCAAATATGAATTTTTACTAATTGAGACTTGATTTTCTTCCAATTTCATAGAATTTTCTTCCTGTGTTTGTTTTAGTTTTTGAAAATCCTCCAAAGCCTCTTTTGAATCAATTTCAGATAGTTGGTACTGTATATTTGCCTCATTACTTTGACGTAATTGTTCTTTCATTTTTCTTTCATAATCACTAAACTCCTTTTTTTCACTTCTCATTTCTCCATGGATTTGTTGAATTTTTGTATCCGCTTCTCTTCTTTTTCTGTCATCAATCACATCCACCATTTCTGTTGTCATAATCTGTTTATCTCCCAAAAAAAACTGTCCTATTTTGCTTTTCCTTCTTACATATATTTCTTTTAATCTCTCCTCCTTTCCATACTCAATTTGAACCATATCTAACTGCTCTATTCTATTTTTCTTTTCATTTCGGCTCTGCATATATTCCTTACGTCTTTGCTCCAACTCATCAGATATCTCTTGTCGTTCCTCTTTTTGCTGCGCCAAACTGATACTTTTTTCATATATCTTCTTATATTTTTTTCTTGCTTCCTCAACTTTCTTTTCCATTTCCACCAGCCCCGACAAATCGCATTCCGGCTTTTCGATTGTTATTTGATTAATTTTTAGCGACAGTCGAATAATTCGCGCTACTTCTGTTTCAACCTGTTGGTAATAGTCTTCATTATCAATGCTTTCAGACAAGGACTCCATTAGTTCATCTTTCAGTTTTTCTGCAGTTTCATTCCACTTTTCTTCGAAAGTATCAAATACCTTTGAAGTTATACTGTCAAAATCCTGTAATCCCATGTCAAACTTTGTCTTTACCATATCCAGCTGTTCTTTAACATCCTGATTGATTTTCTCCACTTCATTCGACAATTTATCTTCTGCTTCAGATATATTACTTTTTACTTCTTGACGAATATGTCTCTTTTTTTCCTTAATTTCCTTTTCCTTTCTATTTATTTCGTCCTTTTTCTTCTTAATTTCCGTTTGAAGTTCTTCATGATCTTTTGAGCAAGCCGAAATTTGTTCACTCAGACTATTCTTATATTGTCCCAGTGTTCCTCGTATCGATGTAAGTGGTGCAAGCAAACGATCTGTTACATTTTCATCACTAACTAAATAATCCTCTAATACGCTTTTAAATTTGTCCATGTTAGAATGTTCGCGTAATGCCTCATTCCGTTCTGCAATTCCCTTTCTTGCCTCCAAAGCAGATATCGGGTATATTTCTTTTCCTGCCATATCTATCTCCTGCTGTTTTAATTTACGTTTTAGGTCCTCCATTTCTTCCTTTCCCTGCGAATTACTTTTTTCATATTTGTTCATCAAGAAAAAGACTCTATCCATGTATTTCTGTATTTTCTTTAAAAATTCTATTTCTGGAGTTTTCCCCGGATTTTCGCAATTAAACAAAAATATAGCAGCATCTGATTCTTCCACTTGACGTAAGGCAGTTTCCGTGTGCATCTTATAAGTCGAATTAAAGCCCGGCGTATCTACAATTTCAACACCATTTTTTAATAATTCAGAATTAAGATACAAAATAACCTGTTTTATAGTCGTTTCAACTTCTCTGGAATTGTTTCGCGCAACATACTCACCAAGGTCTTTAATCCCAACTCTCTCTGTATTACCGCTAGAAAACTCTATTTCAGCTTTATTACATATCCCCTCATCCTCCGATGCATAACGCAATCTTGTAATAGTTGCTGTACTTGCCGCATCATCTTCAGTTAATATCTCCTCCCCAAAACCCATCAATGCATTTAAAAATGTACTTTTACCATTGCTAAAATGTCCAAATACCGATACAACAAATCTATCATTTTTTAATTTAGTTTGCTTCTGAACAATTGCGTCTTTAAGTTCGTTATCGCCAATTTGGATCTGAATTTCTTCAAGCATCCTAAGAATTTTATCCTTCTTTTCCTGATATTCTGCCAATTTATTCTTTTGTTCAGTCATAATTTAATTTCCTCCTTAATTTCTGTTATCTTCTTTATATAATCTTTATTTTGTATTATTTCTGGATTCTCTTGTAATATATTTTCATTATCACTTTTCAATCTTGCAATATATTCCTTGACTGCTTTTTCAACAGCATCTTTTGCATTATTTTCTATATTCTTTTTGTATTCATTAAAATAATGTTCACTTTCTGTAATTGCCTGATCAAGTAATTCTCTACGAAGATCTGTACAACAGCTCACAACATCATCTTTTTTTCTTGCCAGATATCTATCGCTATTTTTCTTTTTAAACGCAATTTCACCCTTCTCAATTGTGTTGATAGCCCTTTCTGTTTTTTCCCTTTGTTCTTTCAAATGATTTTCTTTTCTTACTAGTTGTTTAATTCTTAGCTGTTGCATTGACACAGCACGCTTTAAATCGTTTATGTTTTTTTCATCTATGTCACGTTGTTCGTCCAACCGATTTTTTTGTTCGTCCCATTTATATTGTTCTGACCTGTCTAATCCATCAGGAACACATTTTGTTTCCTTTATAAAAAAAAACTTCTTAACTTTTATTGTTTTATATTTCTGTTTTGGTTCCGGGCGAGTACCTAATTCACCAAGTCCTTTTCTATATCTCAGATCTGATTTTCTTTTTTGCTGTTCTATTTTATTCTCTAATTTTTTTATTTCCTCTGAAAACTTATTTTTTTCTGATAAATTTTGCTCAATACTTTGTTGTATCTCACCTACACGATCCTTAAGAAATTTTATATTATCATCTTCAAAAGAAATATCCCTATCCTCTTTATCTTTAAGATCTATATGATATCTATTTGTCGGTATTTTTATGTCGGAATATAATTTTTCAAGTTTATAAGTACTTAAAATTGTATCTTGAAACACCTTTTTTATATATTCATCAGATATCCCTTTTATTATCTCATTTATTCTAGATTCCTTTTTTTTAATTATCTGTTCAATTTCTTTTTTTGTATTTTGAATGCATTTTTGTAAGTTATCATCACTAAGATCTTCTATTTGTTTAAATAAGCCATTGATATAAATACGCTCTGTTTGGGTGATTGGATAATAACTTTTGTATTCTTCCTCCAAATCCTCTAGCGTTTTATTCAGCATATTTTTAATGTTTCTAATTATCGCATTATAAGTCTTTCTTCTAGCTTCTTGAGCCAATTCTATATTTTTTTTATTACTATTATATTTCTCTTTTCTATTGTCAGACAAACCATCTTGTTCTTTTTGTAGTTCCTCTAATAAGGAATTTATTAAAATAGAAAACTTGTCTTTGATATCTGTAAGTAAATTTTTTTGGCGTGTATCTTCCTGAAGAAAGTCAAATAATTCCGCTAAAAAAACACCAAACCCTGAACGTTTTAAATATTCATCTTGACTTAGCATTTGCCCTTTAAGACTAATATCGTGATCAGCTTTTTCTTGTTCATATAATTCAGTATTTCTTCCAAGTAAATAATCTATGCTATCCACAGGATAAACCTTAACGTCTTCCAACTGATTTTCAGCCAGTATTTTTTCAACTTTTCTCTTCAATTCGCTGATTTTTTTTGAAACATCCTTTTCCATTTGTTGATATATATCGCTCATATGTGTCATTACTACGAATATATCTTTGGATGGTATTTTTCCGATAACTTCATGTTTTCCTGTTATTATTTTTAATGCAGGTTCTGTAAAACCTTCTTTTTTTATCAGAAATATAATTGCATTTGCATTTTTTAACGCATCTCTTGTCAGTTCCATCTGCTGCGGGCTCATTTTTTCTATTCCTGGAGTATCGACAAAATATATATTTTCATCAATTTCTGTAATGGGATAATTAATTTCTACATATCCTGCATTTTTCCCGCTGTTAATATCTAAATATTCATTTAATTTTTTCTTTCCCTCTTCATTATCTAATGAAAATTTCTCTATCATGGAATTATCCTTCGTATAGATATTAACATACGCTTTGTCACCTCGACGAATCGCTGTAACGGCACCTGTTGCTTCTTTATTAGAGGCATATAAAATCTTTTCTCCCATTAGTGCATTAATAAATGTACTTTTTCCCGTCGAAAATTCACCCACAACGGCTACCCTATAAACACCACTTTCTAAGCTTTGTTTAAGACCTCTAACACTTTCCAAAAACGACTCCTGCTCACTTCCTAAAGCAGATGTATTCTCTGCAATATTTTGTATAGTAGCAATATATTCTTGTAAACGCTTTTTTTCTGTCGTATCTTTGATCTCCATGTTTTCCTCCTCGCAGGTCTTACTCCTTCATCACTCTCTCCGCATACTCCATCAGCACCTCCGGCGACACCTCGCCGTGTCCGTTCCTGATCTTACGTTCCAGCCGTTTCAGTGCCGCCTTCTCCTTCCATGTCATTGTGCTCTCCGTTTCTTTCGATCCCTTTCGGCTCCCACCCCGATCGGTACTTTTCATTTCACACCTCGCCTCCCTGTGTGCTGACCGTTCATTTATTTCATGAACTTTCTTCTCCCATGCATATTTCCTCACAACGGTTTGACTCGGCGAGCATCTTTCGCACGTACCGCTCGCTATAACCAAACTTTTTCGCAATATCGGAGATCTTTTGCTTGCCCTGAAGGCGTTTGATCTCCTGAACGACATATTCCTTGGAGTAAAGCTTCATCGGAAATACAAACTGCTGCCCTTTGAAACGTTCGTAGAATTCCCCGATTCGCTCTTCGCCGATGATCTCTGCAATCTCCTCATATACACCGGCATACACAGGTGTTCTCTCCTGTTTTCTTTCCATTATTTTCCACCGCCTTTAACTAATATTTTAGCAAATCGACATGTCGTTGTAAGGTGTCATTCTCCGCTGTCTTTTTCCTTGCATTTTTCCTATCCCTATCTACATGATCATTCTACCACCCATCTGTCCGATATTTTTTTATTTTTTGTCGCGATGTCATAATCTGTCATCGTATTGCAAAACTCCGAAAGGTAATGCATAATGATGCAAAGGGCAAAAGTAGACAATAATGAAGCAATCCGTGGCATCATTAAAATACAAAGTAGACAACAATGTATGTTTACATACAATTTGCCGGCTACCGGCTTTCCCTGCCAAACACTTACACGAATCAAGGAGAACATGATAATGAAAAAGATTTCTTTAAAATACATATCTATCTGTTTGAACATCTGCCTGCTGACCACAGCTCTGTTCCCATGGCTGCCTTCGGCAGCGCACGCGAACGGTCCGTCCTATTCGATGCGGCAGTTTTATAAGCTGCCGGAGGCGGAGAAGTCCGGCTCTGACCGGATCCTTCTGTACAATCGTGAGGATCTGGTCTGCCTGGATCGCTATCTGGAGGAGGGACGCAATTTTACCAACGAGACCTTTGATCTTGCCAATAATATTTACCTGTCTGATTATCGCTTTGAATATAAAAAGAATTCCAATACGACCTGGATCTATGATCGAAATACCCGCAAATGTCTTGCGCATTATGATGAAACGACGCAGCAGTTTTACGAGGGAACCGGTGACACCGTCTGTGAGGCTCCGATGAAGGGGGACGGCTGGAATCCGATTGGCTCCGTCAGGCATCCTTTTACACAGACTTTGAATGGCAATGGACATATTATTTACGGACTCTGGAATATCTGCGATGCAGCGCAGGGCATTTCTACCACCGGATCGCCTGCAGCGGATGGCGCCGGTCTTTTTGCGGCGGTGACGGGCACGATTTCTAATCTTCGCATGGAGGGTACATTTCTCTCCGTCAGCAATTCCCGGCTGGAGGATGGTGTTGAGGGAGACGGTTATGATTCGATCGGTGCCCTTGCTGCCCGCATTCCCAAAATCTCTTCCGATTCATCCGGAAATATTACGACTACCATCCGTTCCTGTTATGTCCAAAGCACTCACTTTTCCTGCAGTAACGTGCCTAATTCCGGCATTCTGATCGGGCAGAGTCTCTCTCCGACAGCATTTGATTCGATTGCTGTCGCCGATGCCGGAGCATATATCGACTGTTCATCCTCTTCGGCAGATTCGTTTACCGCCGGGCTTCGTTTCGGTATGGTGCTTGGTTATTCCAATACCCTCTATAAATCGACGTTTACGAACTGCGCTTCTTCCGGGTTGGCAACGGATGCGAGTGGGATGGCGGTGATCGGCGGCATTTGCGGAACGTGCCAGCAGGACCGTTTTGAGCATTGCGTCAATCAGACAACGGTTCGCACCGCAGGAGTCGCCGGCGGTATTGCCGGGTATATTGAGCATGTTGTGGGAGCGCATGAATGTTATTTTCGTTACTGTGATAATCTCGGCGACATTTCCGGCGTGTGTGCCGGCGGAATCAGCGGTTTTGGGGGCAGCTATCTTCCGGCACGTTATGAGCGCGGCGGTCGCACCGGCACAAATATCAACTACTGCCGCAACCGTGGTGCCATTACTTCCTCATATATTGGCGGCGGTCTTACCGGGGTATGCGATGCATTTGTGATCACGAACAGTGAGAATTACGGAACGGTGTCCTCGACCACTCTGGCAAAAATCAGTTTCTATCCGGCTTCCCGTTATGAAACGCTGATGCTCGCAGCAGAAAGAAGCGTCGGCGGACTTATCGGTGCCTGCATTCCGATCGGTCGCAAAACAGCTTCCTATTATGACCCGATCTGTACGATATTTAACTGCGCCAATCATACCTCTGCCACACTAACGCCGGATAATGCCGATGCCGGTGGGCTGATCGGTCTTATCACAACAAAATACAGTGCTGTTCAGGATCTATGGCTGACCCTGAATGTGCAGAATTGCTATCAGGCATCCTCCATCAACGCACTCTCATCGACAAGCAGCTCCGGCTTTACTCCGGTCTCCGGAAGTCTGATCGGCGATTGCACCGTGACAACTGCCACGCTGGAATACTGTTATGCCGTGCAGTCTGACCCGGAAAGTGCCGATGTAAATAGTACCTGTTTCGGAACGCAGAGCGGCAAGCTGACCCTTAATGCCGTAGAAAATATTTCCGGAAAACAGTTGCTTGGCACAGAAACAGAGAAGAATATCGGCTCTGATCTGCTCACGCAAACAACAGCATTGCTTTACTGTCTGAACGGCTATATCAATTCCGGCTTTCGTTATGATCAGACGCAATGGATCAGTAAGCAGTCTGAGTCAGAGGAACCGATGTTAGTCATTGACGATTATACGCTGCCGACCGAGCCGCCAATAGTTTCCTTCGCCCCGGAAAAGACGACCTCACCGGTGCCTTCCGCTACCGGCACGCCGGCCGGCTCTGTTGCTCCATCGCCATCCGGCGCTCCAATCAGCTCCTCCTCTCCAGCGGCGACCGACACTCCAACCACCTCTTCCTCTCCGGCAACAACCGGGACACCGACAGTTACTTTCTCACCGGCTCCTTCAACAACTGGATTGCCAACCGATTCTTCCTCTCCGGTTCCATCCCCTGGGAAGCAAACAAATACTCCGGCCTCCCCTTCCGGCTCCTCTGTCCCAGATTTCATACAGACTGGCACACCTTCGGATCAGATGAGCCTAAGCGCAGCACCACACCGTTCCGGCGGCATCCGGATCACCTGGAAGCTTTCCTCTGTCTGGAATGGATTCGTTCTTTACCGCAGTCCGAAAGCCTCCGGTATCTATCAGCCGGTTGCAACCATCTCCTCTTCCCGGAAATCATTTACGGATAAGAAGGTGACCGCCGGCAAGACCTACCACTATAAGGCAATTCCATATATCCTGAAAAACGGACAGACCATCTACGGCAATACCACCGTCATCCGTAAGGCAACTGCCCGCCTGATGGCACCGACCTTTCGCGTGAGCCGCCACCGGACAGCATCCGGCAGACGTTTTCTTCAGATCCGGCTCCACAAATATCAGGGGAAATATGCGGACATTTATATCCGCAACAATCATGGTAAATATCTGCGTCTGCGCCTGAAAAACAATAATATCCGCCAGCAGAAACAAACTTTCCGGCTGCAGTACAGCTTCCGGAAAGCCACCCTGTCCATCCGCATCCGCACTTATAAGCAAAAGAAACGGACGAAGGGAAGCTTCTATTCACGGGCCAAGGTGGTACGAATCCGGGAATAAGTAGGACAAAAGCCCAGCTGATCAGTTCATATATTGACTAATTAGCTGGGCTTTCCTTTATTTTTTCAATTCTTCAATTAATGTACCAATATTAGAACCAAGCTCATTATCCAGACATTCTATATTCTCACAGAATTTCTTCTCATTAATAATGGCTCTGTCAATGTGCTCCATCAACACCTCTGTATTGTATTTGCTTTTCCGATAACCCGGCAATAACTTGCGCAGTTCATGTTCTGTATATCGTGTTAAATACCGGTACTCCTCCATAACGTCCTTCCAGATAAGCTTTATCAATTTTCTGGTCGAATCTTGTATTATATTCCTCCAAAGAATATATATCACTCTCACCTGTGTTCCGCTTATCAATAAACCATATCTCATCCCGTCGAAGCAGATCAAAGTCCAACAATCTGGACTCATGTGTGGTCACGATCAATTGCAGATTCTTTTTCGCTGCTAATTTCAAATATGTCTCAATAAATTTGTAAGTCAAACTCGGATGCAGACAACGATCCAGTTCATCAACAACATACGTCTTTCCTTCATCGGATAATAATATTTCCAGCAGATCCAAAATTCTTACTGTTCCGTCGGATTCTTCAGATAATTCGAAAAGTATGTTATTTTTATTGTGTTCAAACTGTATCGTTTGACACACAAGTTTCTGACCTTTTATTTGCAAAATAAAGAAGTCCCGGTTGCTTCGCATGATAATTCCGGTATTTTCCGAAACACTATTATCTTCTGACATTTTTTGATTTATGATATTTTGAAATCCGGAATAATACCGTTCCATTCTTTTCAGCATCTGCGTTTGAGCTTCATTAGGTATATGTGCCAACACATTTTCCACCGGTACTTCCACCAATTTGTAATCCGTGATTCCCGTGCCAAAGGCAGCGATCATATCGCAGATCTCATCGACGTTTTCCATGCTTGCCATGTATGAATAATTTGAAATTGGTCTGTCCGGATAATTAATATCAAGTCCTTTTTTCAACCACAAATATACATCCTGCAATATGGATGCACCTTTATATTTCAGATACAGATTTTTCTTATTATGATTCATAACCGTCAGAAATAAAGTAGAACCATCATCCTGAATATCCTCCGCATAGTTGTTCATCTTCTGTCCGAGTTCTTTCGTACTAAGATCATTTCCTAATTCATATACGCCCTGTTTAATATCTCTGGTAAAAATCGTTTTTTCCTTGTTGTCCGAGGTTAATTCAACCAGCCATTCTGATTGAAACTCTCCCTGATTTAAAAGCACTTCAAATCCGTACGCATAATACTTCTCGCCTAACTTCAATTCAATTTCAAAATAGCTTGGAATATCTCTGTTGGACTCATTGGATTTGCAGTATTTATTGCTATATCCATCCGGAAGCCCCTTGATAACAGTTTGCTTCATAAAGTCTAATGCCTTTACCAAATTAGATTTTCCGGAAGCATTCGCACCATATACTGCTGCCAGCTTCAACAGTTTAATCTTTCCATTATCATAAACATGTTCTTTCTTACTGCGTACTTTCCCCGCAATCATGGAAAATTCCTCGGATCTTCCCTCTGCATTTGCAGAAAAAGACAAAAAGTTTTTTACATTGAATCGAATCAGCATAAACACGCTCTCCTTCCTGTAATATAATTATATTATGTGCATTTTTTCACTTTTGTCAACATATTCATGCATCTTTTAGCACTTTTTTAGTATTTGAATGTGATTTTTTCACTCTATTCAACCTTTTTCACATAAACACCATCTTCGCAAACCCCTTCCTTTTTTCCACGGATATATTCCGCCCATTTCTTCCTATTTATATATTATTCTTATTTTTCCACGCCTCCATCGCCCCTATTTTGTTGCAAATCCGACATAAATCGTGCATAATATACATGATATTGGGGCAATTATATTTTGCCTCCGACTGATGCCGCGGACGACTTCTTGCATCATATACACGAATTTATATTGAAAATATATGCGTATCTGCACCAACGGGGGGGACTTGTTTCATGAAGAAATCCTATTATAAGTACATATCTGTGATCTTGAGTATCTGCCTGATGCTTGGCAGTTTTCTTATCTATCTGCCTGCGCCATCTGCACTGGCAGCATCCTCCTGCTCGATGACCGAGTATTACAACATGACAGACGACCAAAAGAAAGGCTTTTCGTTTATTTTCTTATATACCCGCAACGATTTGGTGTATCTGGACAAGTATCTGGAGGAGGGACGAAGCTTCAACAAGGAAACCATTGAGCTTGCCAATGATATTGCGCTGTCTGACTATGATTTCAAATATGATTCCTATACGGAAACTACTTTTATTTACAGACATTCCTCTGGAGAATGTCTTGCCCGCTACGATGAAACGAATCGCTGCTTCTACAAGGGCGCAACAGGCGATCAGAAAACAGATTTTACCTTTGAGGGAGAGGGCTGGAATCCGATCGGTTCTGCCGAGCATCCGTTTCTGCAGCCCTTTGACGGACAGGGGCATCGCATCACCGGACTCTGGAATATCTGTGATGCAGCCGCCGGAACGTCGAGCACAAACTCCCCTGCTGCCGACGGTGCCGGCCTTTTCGCCGCTGTCGGTAGTTCCATCTCAAATCTTGTGATCGATGGGGCATTTCTGTCAGTTTCAGATACCGATCTTTCTGCCGGAAACTATGATTCCATCGGTGTGCTTGCTGCACAATCCCCGAAGAATGATAACGAAACAGTATTTACCTATGCTCCTTCACATTCGATTACATCCTGCTCCGTGCTTAACGCTCATTTTGCCTGTAAAAATGTACCAAACTCCGGTATGCTAACGGGAGTTACCTATTGTCAGACAATTTTTCTTTCTGATTATGCTTCCGGCAGTGCATATATCGATAATACACTAAAAACAACAGCATCATCTTTCCCGCGCGTTTCTTTCGGCATGATCACCGGATATCTGCCCAAAAGCAATTTTTATTATCATTTTAAGAATTGCTCTTCACAGGGCACGGTTACCGATGCCCACAGTACAGCTCAGATCGGTGGTATCTGTGGCACAACCCGCTTCGCCTCCGCAGATGATTGCACGAACAGGACAACGATCCGCTCCGCCGGTATCGCCGGTGGAATTATCGGCAGTACAGACATTCCGACATTAGGAAAAATAGCGATAGGTTTTGACTTAGTAAACTGTATTAACATCGGAAATATATCCGGTATATGTGCCGGTGGACTCGTAGGATTGTGCAACTTTCTGACTACCCCTGAATATTCAAGTTGTATCTTTACCTTCAATATCAAAAAAACTCAAAACATTGGTTCTGTTACTGCAGCTTTATATGCCGGAGGATTCATTGGAAATGCATATAATTTCAATGTTCGCAATAGTATTAATTCAGCTCCTATATCGATCGATTCACCCCCGAAAATACACCAAAATCCTGTTTATCAGTATTTTACAAAGTTTTATTCTGATCAAAAGGCTGCCGGAGGATTTGTCGGTATTATCATTCCCGTTATGAACAGCATCGAATCCTCTGCATATTTTTCTTACTGCTATACCACGAACAGCGCCAATCTGTCTACGTCAACGATAACTACAGACAGCGATACATATACTGGTGGATTTATTGGTAACTTGTCGCATGCAAATGAACAATATCCTCTTCTTACATACTTAAACACCTGCAATAGTTATACTGCATCTGAGCTCACCACTCCTGCATCCAAACTCACCACTCCTGCATCTGTTTCGACATCAGCTTCCATTATGTGTGGTTCTCTTGTTGGCAGATATGATTTATATACAGAAATAAACGCACAGTATACCTATTGGACGCAGGACAATTTAGATCTCGGAGGAGAAGCTTTGGGGCGTCTTGAGCAAACGGACTATTATAAAATTACCCAAAGCCAGTTGCTCGGTCAGGAAACCACCACAAATATTGGCTCCTCCGCAGTCAATTCTTATCCGGATCTTCTGCGCTGTTTAAATAGCTACGTCGATCAGACAGAAGACTATGATCCGTTGCTTAACTGGAAAATGCTGGATCAGGTCGGGCCTGTTATTGATTACTCAAAGAACCCTGCTGCCTCTTATCCACCAATAATTACCTCCGTTCCATCCCTGACTCCTGCTCCGACCACGGCAACATCCACGATCACTCCGACGGTTGTTCCATCTGACACCCCGTCTGCGGTTCCGTCTCTGACTCCCGCTCCGACTACAATGGTTCCGTCCGACGCTCCTACCGCAGTCCCATCTCTGACTCCCGCTCCGACCACAACGGCTCCTACTGTCACCCCGACGGGACCACGGATCACACCATCACCGACACTGCCGATCAAAACAGCTAAGCCAGCCAAAACACCGGTACCGATTCCGGATCCTATCCTGACACCGGCACCAACAGAGACACCGACAGCTACACCATATATAACAAAGACCCCGGCAGAGACACCGACATATACACCATATATAACAAAGGTTCCGGCAGAGACAACAGCCCCTCCGACGTGGCTGCCGATACTGACAACGGCACCGACCGAAACACCGGTTCATACATTATCTGCCACGCCGCAAGCTCCATTTGCCACGGATGACGACAATGCACTTAATGCCCCAAAACAGATGACGATCAAAGCGTCCGCAGATCGTTCCGGAAGTGTCCGGATCACCTGGAAGAATTCTGCTGACCGCGATGGATTCCTGTTATACCGCAGCACCAATAAAACCGGCTACAAACGGATTGCAATGATCACAGCCCGCACAACCACTTACCTTGACAGAAAAGTGTCAGCGGGCACAAAATACCGCTATAAGGCAGTACCATATGTCCTGAAAAACGGACAGACCGTACGTGGCTCCGCCTCAAAGATCCAGACGGTTTCCCCACGTCTTATGGCACCGAAATATTCGCTCACAAAGCATAGAACCGTGGACGGGCAACGTTTCCTGCAGATTCGGTTAAATAAATATCAGGGAAAATATGTTGACGTTTACATCCGCAAAAATGTGGGCAGATATGTATTATTGCGTCTGAAAAACAATAATATCAAGCAACAGAAGGGAATTTTCAAACTGCATTACAGCTTCCGGAACGCAACGATTTCCGTGAAGCTGAGAACTTACGACAAGAAACCTGTTTCTCAGAGGAGTTTTTATTCCAATGAGAAAACAATTCTGATCGATGAATAACCAGCAAAAACAAACGGAGCATAAATAATGAGCAGCACGATAAACAGCTTTGACAAAAACGAAATAATCATGGATCGCTACGAAATTCTGGCAGAAATCGGAAGCGGTGGCTTTGCCACGACCTATAAGGCAATGGATCATTCTCTGGATATTCCGGTGGCGATCAAGGCGTTTCATAAGCACACCGGCGCCAGCATGGACGAGGCTGTGAAGGAAGCCAAAATTGCCGCCGGACTCTATGAGCTGGAGGGCATCGCCTCCGCCAGAGATTTCTTCTGGTATAAGGAAACTCCCTGCATCATCATGGATTACGTGGACGGCACAAGTATCAAGGATTATGTGCGCGAGCATGGTCGTATCCGTGGGGACAAAATGCTTATTCTGATCAAACCGCTTTTGCAGAGTCTGATCAAAATTCACGAAAAGGGCATTCTGCACCGCGATATCAGCGCTGACAATATTCTTCTGACTGAGGATGGCAGACTCAAGCTGATCGACTTTGGTGCCGCCCGTCTGTCGCAGAACGCGCAGGGTGACGAATATACGATTATTTTCAAACGTGGTTTTGCTCCGATCGAGCAATGCAGTGCAGGCGGCAAACAGGGACCCTGGACCGATGTGTACGGCATTTGTGCCACAATGTATTACATGATCACAGGAATCGTTCCGGACGATTCTGTATCGCGTCTGATCGAGGACAAGCTGCTTCCTCTGGAACGGATCGACGGCGTCCGTCTCACACCCCAGGCAATGTCCTGTATCATGAAGGGACTTGCCGTGCGGCCGGAGAAACGTTATCAATCCATGTCGGAATTTTACACGGCACTCTATGCCGCCAAACCGTCCACCCTTGCCAATATACTAAATAATACAACCATCCAGGGCGGCAAGGTCGAAAACGGCGAAGCAAACTTCACGGAGAAGCTGCTTGAGGATATGGAGCTTTCCATTTCTCATAAGAAATCAAGAAGGAAAAAGCAGATCATTATCGGTGCAATTGTTGCGATATTATTGATATTATCCGGAATCACATGGGGCATCCTGCAGCACAGATCTACCGTAAAGGACCAAATCCCACCCGACCCGGCAAGCTCAATAACACCGGCTATAAACAGCACTTCCGCCGAACCGGACGCAGATCTGCATTCTTCGGACAATCCGGCTGACGCCGACGCCGACAGCACCGACACACCGGCAAATGCTCCGGATGATCCCGACAGTTCCAACACGCCGGCAAACCAACCGGGCAACTCCGGCAGCTCCAGCGGCAATTCCGGCTCTGGCAAAAACTCCGGCAGCTCTTCTTCCAAGGTAACTACCTCGAAGAAGTCCGGCTCCGGCAATTCCGGCTCTGACAAAAACTCCGGCAGCTCTTCTTCCAAGGCAACTACCTCGAAGAAGTCCGGCTCCGGCAACAGTTCCGGTTCCGCGAAAAACTCCGGCGGCTCCTCTTCCAAGGCGACTACCGCTCCGAAAAAGTCAAACACCGCCCCGAAGAAAACGGCAAAACCGGCTTCCCCGAAAAACGACTTTGACGGCGATCTGGATGGTATTTAGAAAGGATTTTCCCATGAAGCATTATGTGATCAACAGCAGCGAAGACATTTTGACACAATTGCATAACCAGCATTATCAAAGAACAGATCTCTTTCTGATCCGAAAGTGGCGCCCTGCACACGTCACGGGCTCTAAACAGCATACGATCACAGATCCGGATAATGTTTCTGAGCGATCCGGTCAAAACCCAGCCGATACGGCTACCACCGATATTTCCGACGAGCTGCGTCAGGAAGCCTATCTGAATTTCTACCGTCAGGTGAAACCATTTAAGCTTGCGTCCCGGCAGACCATTCAGCGCTGGTTTGGTATTGGCGGGTATGCCGTCCCGCACCGCCGCCAGATCCTTGAGCTCGCCCTGAATCTGCATTTCAGCCTTGATGAAACCGAGGATTACCTGCTGCACGGACTTTCCCAGTGGAACCTGCAGGTAAATGATTATGAGGAAATGCTCTGTATGTATTGCCTGGAAAACGGACAGGATCCGGAGACCTACCGCTTCATGGTTGATTTCTTTGAAACACATACCGATCAGGAGCTGCGTCCGCTTCAGACCGCGCGAACCGATCTGCTGCAGAAATCCTATGCCACCAAAAAGTCCCTTTCCGTGAGGGAATTTCTTGTATGGATGTGTCATAACGCCGAGCTGTTCAAGGGCTACAGCATGACCGTTTACAGTTACTACGTTTCCCTGCTCAACGAGGCATTTCAGTATTACCAGAAGCAGACTGAACAGGATCTTATGCTCCTTTTGGAACGCTCCTCCTACAGCCGCTGGAAACAGACCGAGCAGGAGACGAATCCGCTGTTTGCCAACGAAACGGAGAAGGATCACATCCGCCGTTATCTGAAAAATGTGCCGCGCCGCAAAAATAACGATATTGCTCCGGATGACTTAAGAACGGCACAGAATTACTATGCGATCGCCTATGCACCAAAAGCCCGGATCTCGAGCCTTCTGGCGCAGCTTTATCATAACGGCAAATCGCATGAGCCGACCCGCAATAACGAAATGTATGCCGAGCTTCAGGATTTTCTTGGCGAAGAAATTCAATGGGAAAATGAGAAATATATTTCCGAACTGCTCTCTATGTCCATTCAGAAGGAGCAGCAAATGCTTTATCAGCGCGCCTTTGCAAGTCTTCAGCCACTTGACAGCACGGATCACTGCCCGGATTGGATCACTCGTCACCTGCAAAGCAGAGATCCACAGCTTTCCGCAGATCTTACCGTCAAACACGCTACAAAGATCATTTCCGCAGAATTAAAAAAACAGAAGACAAGAGTACGGAATATTCAACGTTCCGATCTCCTTCTTCTGATTCAGTACACATTCTCTGTCAAATATGATCAAAAGCTGCAGGAAACGCTTGCCCCCTACAACCGCGAAGATGCCACAAAGGGCTTTCTCACCCTTGCCAATACAATCCTTACCTCCTGTAATATGCGCAAGGTCAATGCGCAGTACCGGCTTGACCAGCTGCTGTTAAGCTGTATCACCGATGAGGAAATTATTCTTTTAGGTGATCTTCTGGACAAAACTTTCTTCTGGACAGACTAATAGGGCTATTTATTTAAAGCCTTATTCACCTTCGACTTAATGCGCTGCAGGGCATTATCGATCGATTTTGGCTCCTTATCCAAATGCCTTGCGATCTCCTGATACGTCATGCCTTCCATATACAGGTCAAATACCTGCTTCTCCATGGCACTTAAGCATTCCTCGATCTTGCATCTGAGACTGCGGACATTCTCCCGATCGATCAAAATCTCCTCAGGGCTAAGCTCCGCCGCTTCCAGCGAATGATCCACCATAAAACTGCCTTCTGTCTCCTCCCCCTGCTCCGAATACACCGACGAGTAGATGGACACATAGGTGTTGAGCGGAATATTTTTCTTGCGGTTCGAGGACTTCACTGCGGAATAAAGCTGTCTGCTGATGCAAAGCTCCGCAAAGGTAGAAAATACGGCTTCCTTGCTCTTGTCATAATCCTGAATTGCTTTGAACAGACCGATCATGCCCTCCTGCATCAGATCATCCTGATCACCACCAATAATAAACAAGGATCGCGCTCGTTTTCGCACAATTCCCTTATATCTCTGCATCAACGCATCCATCGCATCGTAATCCTGCGCCTGTGCCCTCTGAATCAGGACTTCCTCCGGCAATGCTTCCATATTTTCTGCCATTTTCCTTCCTCCAGCGTAATCCCTGATAATTTATTTTTGCTTTGCCAGTCTCTGACGGACAATCTCATAAGACAGTACTCCCATCGCCACGGATGCGTTCAGCGAATCAATATCGCCAAACATCGGAACGCTGGCAACAAAATCGCAATTCTCCTTGACGAGACGACTGACACCATCCCCTTCATTTCCAATCACGACCCCCATCGATCCGGTCAGATCGAGTGAATACATGGATTCTCCATCCATATCTCCACACACAAACCACATGCCCTTTTCCTTAAGTTCCTCCATGGTTCTCACCAGATTCGTAACCTTCGCTACCGGCGTGTAGTTGATCGCGCCTGCGGACGCCTTTGCCACGGTAGCCGTCAACCCAACAGCCCGACGCTTCGGTATGATTACACCATGTGCTCCCACCTGATTAGCAGTACGGATAATAGAACCCAGATTATGGGGATCCTCAATATTATCCAAAAGAATCAAAAAAGGTGCCTCGCCCTTTGCAGCTGCATTCTCAAGCATCTCATCAACAGTACCGTATTCGTACGCTGCTGCATATGCGATCACGCCCTGATGCTTCCCTGTCTCGGACATCTGATCCAGACGTTCCTTTTTCACGAAATTAACAGTCGTGTCTGCCTTCTTTGCTTCGCGCAAAATCGTGCGGATCGGTCCATCCTGACATCCATCCAACAGGAATACCTTATCAATCGTCTTGCCGGCACGGAACGCCTCCAGCACTGCATTTCTTCCTTCTATTGTAAGCTCTTCGTATCTCATAACATTCGTCCTTTCCGCATAATATGTTACGCTCTTAGTCTCTTTAATCTCTTAATTTTGAAATTAACTACTCGTTTACTGCCTGACCGGTCTATTTGTTATCGTACTGTCCGGTCCGCTCCAGTCCCAACGCGATCAATTGAATTGCCCGCGAAAGCTGCTCCTTCAGATAGAGATAACCTATCAGCGCCTCAAATCCTGTCGCAATCCGGTAATCAATGATCGACGCATTCTTGGCAGAGGTTCCTGATTTGGCATTGCGTCCGTGATGAAAGATCCGGTTCTCCTCCTCGGTCAGATCCGGCTCAATCGACTCTACAAGACGTGCCTGTGCCTCCGCTTTGACAATACTGCTGGTCATTTTGTGAAATGTCTTAACACTGTAATTGCCCCGACGAAGCACCAATGTGCGAATGATTAGATCATAAACCGCATCTCCGATATACGCAAGTCCCAATGCAGAATATTGTTCCGGTTTTAATTTACTCTCTCCAAACCGACGGTATATCTCTTCCTGAAAGCCAATCTCTGCGCTTATATCCTGCCCGTTCTCCAAATTCTTCTCCTCCTCTATCTACTCCATCAAAGCCTGAATCCACACAATCTGTTACTGAATCATGCCGGCTTATTGGTATATTTCTTTATATAGAAAAAAATCCTCGAAACATCAGCGTTTCAAGGATTTGAGAGGCGCAGGCCGGATTTGAACCGGCGCATACTGGTGTTGCAGACCATTGCCTTACCACTTGGCTACTGCGCCATATAATGACTCCAACGGGATTTGAACCCGTGTTACCGCCGTGAAAGGGCGATGTCTTAACCGCTTGACCATGGAGCCTAAGAAAAAGAAAACTCCCCGAGTAGGGCTCGAACCTACAACAACTCGGTTAACAGCCGAGTGCTCTACCATTGAGCTATCGAGGATTATTAAGGTTTGTACCTTCAAAACTTCATACAAATCCGATTTGTTTTTCTCCGTTATTAACCAGATTAAGCCCTCGACCTATTAGTAACAGTCAGCTCCACATGTTGCCATGCTTCCACCTCTGCCCTATCTACCTTGTAGTCTTCAAGGGGTCTTACTCCCGAAGGAGGGATATCTCATCTTGAGGGGGGCTTCACGCTTAGATGCCTTCAGCGTTTATCCCTTCCAGACTTGGCTACTCTGCCATGCCGTTGGTCGACAACAGATACACCAGTGGTCCGTCCATCCCGGTCCTCTCGTACTAAGGACAGCTCCTCTCAAATATCCTCCGCCCGCGCCGGATAGGGACCGAACTGTCTCACGACGTTCTGAACCCAGCTCGCGTACCGCTTT
>ERZ835051.30-NODE-30-length-126149-cov-10.044229_pt1 | contig 126149 bp, 137 predicted proteins | sample MGYA00519575_ERZ835051 | MGnify/ENA primary metagenome ERZ835051 (study PRJEB31850, sample SAMEA3708769) | human gut metagenome | biome: human gut; feature: human-associated habitat; material: faeces | place: China | collected 2014 ... | reverse complement strand
TACTCTGATACTCACCGGAAAAGTTTAAGTCGATATCCGGCTCTTTATTTCCCTTGAATCCAAGGAAGGTCTCAAATGGAATATCAAATCCATCTTTTACCAGCTTTTTGCCACACACCGGACAAATCTTATCCGGCATATCACAACCACTTCTTCCGGAAAATGCCTTGACTTCCGGTGAATCAAAATCGCTGTATTTGCAATATTCGCAACGGTAATGCGCCTGCAATGGATTTACTTCCGTGATACCGGACATGGTCGCTGCAAAAGAAGATCCTACCGAACCACGGGAACCTACAAGGTATCCATCCTCGTTCGACTTCCACACAAGCTTCTGCGCGATAATATACATAACCGCATATCCGTTGGAAATGATGGAATTTAACTCCCTGTCAAGACGTTCCTTTACGATTGGCGGCAGTTCCTCGCCATACATGCTGTGTGCTTTGTTGTAGCAGATATCGCGGAGCATCTGATCCGAGTTCTCAATAAACGGCGGACACTTATCCGGTCTTACCGGTGCAATCTTCTCACACATATCCGCAATCTTGTTCGGATTTGTAATGACGACCTCTTCTGCCTTGGCACTTCCAAGATATTCGAATTCCTTTAGCATTTCTTCGGTTGTTCGAAGATATAACGGTGCCTGCTCGTCAGCATCCTTAAATCCCTTTCCGGCCATAATAATACGGCGGTAGATTTCATCTTCCGGATCAAGGAAATGCACATCGCAGGTAGCCACCACAAGCTTGTTAAATTCTTCCCCAAGTTTGCAGATCCTGCGGTTGATATCCTGCAGCTCTTCTATCGTATTCACCGGCTCCTTGTCACTGCGCAACATGAACTCATTGTTTCCAAGTGGCTGTATCTCCAGATAATCATAGAACTTTACAAGTCTTATGATCTCTTCCTGCGGTCTTCCGCCCACAATCGCACGGTATAATTCTCCAGCTTCACAGGCAGAGCCTAAAAGAAGTCCCTCTCTGTATTTGACAAATTCACTTTTTGGCACACGTGGCCTCTTATTATAATACGTGAGGTGTGAAAGTGAAACCAGACGATACAGATTGATACGTCCGATGTCATTTGTCGCCAGAATGATTGCATGGTAGGTTGGCATTTTCATGACCGTTTCCGGGGAGGTGGAAACCATATGGTTCACATCATCGAGATTTTCCATACCGCGTTCTTTTAACATCTCAATAAATTTCACAAAAATTTCTGCCGTACAGGCAGCATCGTCAACCGCACGATGATGGTTTTCCAGTGAGACATTCAATGCCTTTGCAACGGTATCGAGTTTAAAACGATTCAGGTTCGGCAGCAGGATTCTGGCAAGAGCCACTGTATCTATGATCGTAAACTCTCTCTCTATCCCCTGATCCTTGCAGTTTTTCTTAATAAAACTCATATCAAATTCCGCATTGTGGGCAACCATGATCGCACCCTCGCAGAACTTCATAAATACCGGCAGAATCTCCTCAATCTTCGGTGCATCAATGACCATATCATCCTTAATTGAGGTCAATTCCTCGATTCGGAATGGAATTGGCACTTCCGGGTTTACAAATGTCGAAAAGCGGTCTGTAATGACACCACCGACTACTTTCACTGCACCAATCTCAATAATCTTATTCTTATCGGGGCTGAAACCGGTCGTCTCCAAGTCGAACACCACAAAGGTTTCATCGAGGCTCTGTCCTTTCGAATCTGTGATAATATCCTTCAAGTCGTCCACCAGATACGCTTCCACACCGTAGATAACCTTAAAATCGTCATCCGGACTCAGTGCATGGTTTGCATCCGGGAATGCCTGTACATCGCCGTGGTCGGTGATCGCAATCGCCTTATGTCCCCATTTCATGGCACGCTTTACGATGTCTTTACACTCGGACACACCATCCATATCACTCATCTTGGTATGACAGTGCAATTCCACACGCTTCTCCTGACTGGTGTCCATACGTGTAGTCGTAAAGTCAGCGATCTTCTTAATTCCAACGATCGAACCGATTGTTAATTCACTGTCAAACTTATCGATTGTCGTGACACCTTTGATTTTTAAGAATGCCCCTTTTTTCAGATTGCCAAGAAGCTCATCCCTGTCTTCATTTCTTGTAAATATTTTTAAGACAATGGAATCCGTAAAATCTGTGACAGACATGATAATGATTGTCTTTTCGTTACGAATCTCCCTCGTCTCAACCGTCATGACCTGACAGCGGATGGTAACTTCACCCATCTCACCCACGATTTTCTCCAATGGAATGGTTTCTCCATCCTCAATGTCACGACCGTAAATCACATCCGGATTATCGGATTTTTTACCTCCGCCAAAGCCACCGCCATCATAACGTTTTTTAAACTCTTTCCGTGGTCCGTCGTATGGTTTTTTTGCAGTATTTCCTGCACCATTTGCAGATTTTGCATCGTTTTTTGCAGGTTTTACGGCGTTTCCACCACCTGTAGAACCCCTGCTTCCAGATGTTGTAGTCTGACCGGAAACTGCACTTTTTTCATTGGCATCTGAAGCAACTGCAACTGTCTCTCCGTCCTCATCCTTCAAATTGATGTTTTTTAATATGTTCTTTATCTCAAACTGAATCTGGAGATCACTGTTTTTCTTGTATTTGCTCTCCTTTGGTTCCTCAAAGTCAAGGTCAACGATCAGGTTCATGCCACAGCGCTCACACACGATTTTCTCTAAAAATTCCACAATCTCATGAGAGCGTGTCTGTGCAATGATCGTATTTTCCAGCACAAGATGCAGATGACTGTCATCCGTAAATTCCATTTTGGAGGCACGGAGCAGATTGTATTCCATCAGACTGTAGGCTTTTAACTCCTCTAACATACTGTCCTTATACATATCCATCAGCGTGCGGGCGGTATACTGCTCGGAGAGCTGATACTTTTCGATAATACGGACATTCATCCGCTTCCCCTTAAATATCTGCTCCTCAATGGATCTTTCTAACTGCGTAATGTTATTTTTGTGTATGAGATGACTGCCCAAAAGATAGACACGGATATGATCTCTCTCATGATTCATCCCGACCTTGGTAACTTCCATCTCAGATAAAATTTTCTTCATATCCCCGGACACATCCAGTGTCGGAAAGACATCAAAAAATAGTTTTGCCATAATTATTCATTCCAATGTAACAGTTCATAGCGGAGTGCCTCTAAAAGCTCTGACTCCGGCACTTTTTTGAATACTTCGCCATGTTTGATAATAAGTCCTTCTCCGATTCCTCCGGCGATTCCGATATCTGCCTCTTTTGCTTCGCCCGGACCGTTAACAACGCATCCCATAACGGCAACTTTAATGTCAAGAGGAATGTCGGCAACCATATTTTCTACCTGATTGGCCAGTTGGATCAGATTGATCTGTGTTCGTCCGCAGGTAGGACAGGATACTACTTCTACACCACCCTGGCGGAGTCCAAGTGTTTTTAAAATTAATTTGGCAGATTTGATCTCCTCTAATGGATCACCTGTCAGGGAAACCCGGATCGTATCACCGATTCCCTGATGTAAGATCAATCCAAGTCCGATGGCTGACTTGATATTACCGCTGATGATCGTACCGGCTTCCGTGATCCCAACATGCAGCGGATGATCGGTCTGGCTTGCGATCAGTTCATGTGCCTTCACACACATCATAACATCCGAAGATTTGATACTGATGACAAGATTATCATATCCCATATCTTCAATCAGTTTTACTTTATCCAAAGCACTTTCTACCAGTCCCTCAGCCGTCACTCCATGGTATTTCTCCACCAGATCTTTTTCTAAGGAACCACTGTTTACCCCTACACGGATTGGAATGTTGCGCTCTTTTGCGACATCCACCACTGCCTTTACACGCTCCGCACTTCCGATATTGCCAGGGTTGATACGGATCTTATCTGCTCCATTCTCCATTGCTGCAATTGCAAGACGATAGTCAAAATGAATGTCTGCAACGACCGGAATCTGCACCTGTTTTTTTATCTCCTTTAATGCCTTCGCTGCATCCATCGTAGGAACTGCACAGCGGATGATATCGCATCCGGCAGCAGTAAGCTGATTGATCTGTGCGGCAGTCGCCTCCACATTTTCTGTTTTTGTATTGGTCATAGACTGGATCAAAATCGGGTTGCCGCCGCCAATGATGCGGTTGCCGATCTTCACTGTTTTTGTCATTGTTCTTCTCCCTTTCGTATGATTTTCTTATAGGCAATTGCGAAACTCAATTTTACGTTATGAATATTACGAAAAGTTAACAAGATCAACGAAAACACGCTTCCGCTACGTGTCACTCGCAACGGTACTAAGAAGCCAGTCACGACTAGCAGTCGTTCCTGCCTTCTAAGAACCGGCGGTTCCCCAGTGTTTTCTTTTGCTCTTGTCAACTTTCCGTAATTTAATTCACGTATCTAAGAGTTTCGCAATTATCTATAAATTCTTACTGGTTAATTGCAAAATTTTTTTCTATATAAATAACTTACGAATGTCGTTAAACATGATCAGTATCATGAGTGCAAACAATATCATGATACCGGCAAAATGTACCATGCCCTCTTTTTCCGGGTCAACTTTTTTGCCACGGATTGCCTCTACAAGCAAAAATACAAGTCTTCCACCGTCGAGTGCCGGGAGTGGCAGAAGGTTCATGACACCAAGGTTCGCAGAAAGCAGGATACTGATATACAGCATTTGCAGGAATGCATAGAAGTAGCCGTAGGAAACACTCTGCTCATAGCTGTCTCCGATTGCACTGACAATTCCTACCGGGCCACTCATATCATTGACGGTAACGCCTCCGGTAAAGAGCAGCTTTAAGCTTCCAAGTGTCGTATAGATCCAGTATTCCACCTCGTAAGCACTGTATTTTGCCAACGTGAATACATTGTTGGTTGTCTTCTCTCTTGCTGCCATTCCAATGAATCCATATAAATATCTTCCGGTTGTCTCATCATATTTTGGAGTGAGTTCCGTTGTGTAACGTTCTCCATCCCTCTCATAAGTTACTTTCACCGGTTCTCCGGCATGGTACATGGAATATGCACTCACCTCACGGTAAAAATGAATATGTTTATTTCCCATTTTTACAATCGTATCACCTGCCTGAAGTCCCGCTTCCTCTGCGGCATAACCCTCACTCACATCAGAGAGTACCGGAAGATCATATCCGGTGCAGCAGACAAGGATAAAAGAGAAGATAAAAGCCATGATAAAATTAAAAATTGGTCCCGCAGCTACAACGCTGATCCTTGCCCAGACAGATTTGTTGTTAAACGCCTTGTTATCCTGGCTTTCCGAATCCTCTCCCTCCATCATGCAGGCTCCTCCAAATGGAAGCAGTTTGATGGAGTATTTTGTCTCACCTTTCTGGATTCCGAAAAGTGTAGGTCCTAATCCAAGTGAAAATTCATTGACACGGATTCCGTTTGCCTTTGCAAGTAAAAAATGTCCCAGTTCATGAAACAGGATAATAATGCTGAATATCAGTAATGCGATAATAATTTTCATGTAAAAAACCTTTCCTGATGTCTTGTTGCATTTTTAAATGCGTTTTATTTTGCACTCATCTTTTTTTCAATAAACTCATAAGCAGCTGCTTCTGTCCCCAAAATTTCATCCACATCCGGATGATCGATAAACTCTGCATTTTCCATACATGCCTCGATCAACTCTGTGATCTCCGGATAAGAAATCTTCCGGTCTAAAAACAGACTGACCGCTTTCTCATTGGCAGCATTGTACACAGTCGGAATATTTCCGCCCTTTTCCATTGCCTGATATGCAAGTGCAAGCCCGCGAAATGTATCGGTATCCGGCTTCTCGAAGGTAAGATCTGCAATTTCAAACAGATCCAGTCTCCTGCCCGAAAGATTCCGGCGCTCCGGATAATAAAGTGCATACTGGATTGGAAGTCTCATATCCGGCGTGCCAAGCTGTGCGATCACTGCTCCATCCTGATACTCTACAGCAGAATGAATGACACTCTGCGGATGTACTACAACCTGAATCTGATCTAAAGTCACATCAAAGAGCCATTTTGCTTCCATCACTTCCAGTCCTTTATTTACCAATGTGGAAGAGTCTATCGTGATTTTTCTTCCCATGCTCCAGTTTGGATGTTTCAGGGCATCTTCCACCTGAATATTCTTAAGTTCATCTGCTTTTCTTCCACGGAATGGTCCGCCGGAAGCTGTCAGTAAAATCCTGCTGATCTTATTATCCCCGGCACCCTGCAGCGACTGGAAAATCGCACTGTGTTCGCTGTCCACCGGAAGAATCGGCACCTTGTATTCCTTTGCAAGCGGAATAATAATATGTCCGGCAGTGACAAGTGTTTCCTTGTTTGCCAAAGCAATTTTCTTTCCTGCTTTAATTGCAGCAATCGTTGGTCTGATTCCAAGCATACCAACAATTGCGGTCACTAAAATCTCACTCTCCGGGATCACCGATACTTCAAGAAGTCCTTCCATGCCGGACACGATTTTTATGCCGAGGTCTTTTGTATTCGTACGAAGTTCTGATGCCTTTTTTTCATCCCATACACTGACAAGTGATGGCTTGAACTCTCTCATCTGCGCTTCTAACAAACTGATATTACTTCCGGCAGCCATTGCAACTACCTGAATATCCCCCTGCTCTCTTACAATATCGAGTGTCTGTGTACCGATAGAACCGGTAGAACCTAAAATTGCAATTTTTTTCATGTTTTATAATTTCCTTATCTTATAATTTAATAAAGTTCACTGCAAGGAAATAAATGATCGGTGCAGTAAAGATCACACTGTCAAAACGGTCTAAAATGCCACCGTGTCCCGGAATCAGTTTTCCGTAATCTTTGATCTCGTAATTCCGCTTGATGGCAGATGCAGTCAGATCCCCAACCATAGAGATCAACGCTCCAACCGCACTGATTCCTGCCATGATCCAGACATGTGTCTGATCGATCTGCATGGCATTTTTAAAGATCATACCATAAATAACCGTAAGAAGCGCTGCGCCTGCGACGCCGCCGACAGCGCCCTCCACTGATTTCTTAGGGCTTAATTTCGGTGACATTTTATGTTTTCCAATCAACATTCCTACACAGTATGCACAGGTGTCGCATCCCCAGGAACACAGAAAAACAAGCCATACAATGTAGGCACCTGCCTCGATCATACGCGTCTGATACACATACGACAGCATCACAGCAACATAGAACACGCCAAAAAATGCTGCAAGTACCTGTTCCGTCTTATACTTCGGATATGTAAATACATATGCGAACATCATAAGAATCAAAACACCTAATACAAACACCATTGTATCCGGCAAAAATGCAAATTTCAGATTACAATAATACACGGTCGCTGCCAGATAACCAATGATTCCAACCGCCTCTTTTTCAATGTGAAAAATGCGATATAATTCAAACATACCAATATAGGAAATAATCAGTGTTGAGATCAGCAGAACATCTCCGCCTGTAATGATCAGAACCAGTGCTGCGATCACTAACACGATTCCACTTAATAATCTTGTCTTAAACATTATATTTCTCCATCCTCCTCTGAGAGTGCGCCAAACCTGCGGTCACGTTTATTATATGCTTCAACTGCCTTTTCTAATTCTTCTTTATGGAAGTCCGGCCATGGAACTTCCGTAAAATAAAATTCACTGTAAGCCAGCTGCCATAAGAGATAATTCGATAAGCGCTGTTCCCCACTGGTGCGGATCAACAGATCCGGATCCGGAATATCTTTCGTATCCAGATAAGCTTCAAAATGTGTCTCATCAATCTCGTTTTCCTGCAATTTGCCGTCACGGAGATCTGCATACATTTTCCGCATGCCCCGGAGCATCTCATCCCGGCTTCCATAATTGATCGCAATCTGCAGATTCAAACCATCGTTGTGTGCAGATGCAGACTCTAATTCTTTGATCTGATTTTGAAACTTCTCACTGAGCTTTGTGGTATCTCCAATTACCCGGACACGCATATTATTCTTATCCGCAGTTTTAATACAATTTTTCAGATAAGATTCCAGTAATTTCATCAATGCATTTACTTCGTTATCTGGTCGGTTCCAGTTCTCGGTAGAAAAAGCATATAAGGTCAGATATTTAATTCCCATATCATGGGCTGTCTGACAGACTGTCTCCACATTCTTAGCCCCGACCGTATGTCCGTAATTTCTTGACATTCCTTTGCTTTTTGCCCATCTTCCATTTCCATCTAATATAATTGCTACATGTTGTGGAATCTTCATGCTCTTTGTATATCCTTTCTGTTCCAGTCAAACGGCACAAAACTTTGTAATTTTTTTTGTTCCGCTGTCATTGCAAAATATTGTTCTTTTATAAGTTACGAAAATGAGGACACGATTTTCTCATGCCCCCACTCTTTCTTTTATTCTGTCAATTTATTTATACAGTTAAAATTTCTTTTGTTTTAACTTCTACTGCTTCATCGACAGCTGCAATATATTTATCTGTCATCTTCTGAGCATTTTCTTCCAATGCTTTGATCTCATCTTCAGAAACATCCTCTTTTGCAAGTTTCTTGAAGGAATCATTTGCATCACGACGAATATTACGAATGGCTACTTTTGCACTCTCACCTTTCTTCTTTACGTCTTTTGCAAGATCTTTACGTCTTTCCTCTGTCAGTTCCGGAAATAAAAGACGGATTGTTTTTCCATCATTAGTAGGATTGATTCCAAGATCAGATGTCATGATCACTTTCTCAATCTCTTTTACCATAGAAGCTTCCCATGGCTGAATCTGAATCATTCTAGGTTCCGGAACATTTACGTTTGCCACCTGCTGAATAGGTGTTGGTGTTCCGTAATAATCAACTCTCAATTTATCAAGAACATGTGGATTGGCACGTCCGGCACGGATACTTCCAAATTCCTCTGATAAATTGTTCATTGTTTTCTGCATTTTCTCATCAAATTGAACTAATCTCTCGTCCATATAATCCTCCTTGTTTTGCGAAGCAAAATGCGACTGCCCTACGCAGGAGCAGAGGATTTAGCCTCCTTGTTTTGCGAAGCAAAATGCGACTGCCCCATGCAGGAGCAGAGGATTTAGCCTCCTTAAACTGTTACCTTTGTGCCATTAAATTCTCCACTCAAGGCCTTCACAATGCTATTTTCTTCATTTAATCCGAACACATACATCGGCATTTTATTTTCCATGCACATAATGGATGCGGTAAGATCTACTACAGCGAGCTTCTGGTCAATGACTTCCTGAATAGATACCTCATCGTACTTCTTAGCAGCCGGATTCAGCTTTGGATCACTGTCATAGACACCATCAATTGCTTTGGCAAGATAAATACCTTCCGCTTCCATCTCAATTGCACGTAATACAATTCCTGTATCGGTAGAAAAATATGGATGACCTGTTCCACCTGCAAAGAAAACAATTTTTCCCTCATGGAAACATTTATCTGCCTCATCTTTAGAGAAAAGCTTTGTCATGCTTCCGCATAAAAAAGGTGTAAAAATCTCTGTTTCCATTCCAACAGAACGGAAAATCTCAGATACATAGATACAGTTCATGATGGTTGCTAACATACCGATCTGATCTGCCTTAGGTCTGTCAATCGTCTCGGAAGTTCTTCCTCTCCAGAAATTACCACCACCGATCACAATACCGATCTGGATTCCTTTATCTGCAATCTGCTTTACCTGTTTTGCAACTTCTGTAACGGTTGGTTCATCAAAACCAGTGTGTTTTTCACCGGCTAATGCTTCTCCACTTAATTTCAAAAAAACTCGTTTCATTTATGAATCCGTTTCCTTTCTGGATTATTCATTATTCTTGGAAGCAAAAAGGCTCTCAACATCAACATCTGAGTAGCACTGGGAGCAGAAACCTTCGATGACTGCACCATTGTTGATCTGTACGGAACGGGATTTGATGTTACCCATAACAACAGCGGATGTATCGACAACAACAGGACCCTGGACATCAATATCTCCTTTGATTGCCCCTGCGATAACTGCAGACGAAGATGTTACATTACCAATGATCACAGAGCCAAGTCCGATCTTAACAGTACCTGTGCTTACGACTTCTCCCTCAATCTTAGCTGCATCAGCAAAAAATTCAGAAGAATTGCTATTACCTGTTACTGTACCTGTTACAACAAGTTTTCCGTTACATCCGATATCTCCCTGAACGTTTCCTCTGATGTCTAAAGATCCGTTTGATACGATATCTCCTTTAATGATAGTTCCCTCTGTAATTACAGATACCTCATCTGATACTGGTTTTGTTTCATTGACAACTGGTGTTATATTGTCTGCCATTTTTCTTTCCTCCTGAGTGTTTTTTACATGATTTTCCGGGATTACCGGCTGTTCGATTTTTGTTTCACCTGCTGGCTGCGGCTGCGGTACGGACGGAACTGGCTGATCCTGCACTGAAGTCTGCTGTTTTGCAGTCTGTGAAGTCACCTGCTCTAAAAGACCGTCTAATTTGGAAAGTTCAGATTCAACATCAACTTCATTTTCCAATGTGTTCACAACTAAATCTTCATTTGCTGCGCCATCTTCTAAATTGTCCTCACCCGGCATCAGTTCATTCACTGCCTGTGAAAAATCATCTTTAAAATCTTTAAAAAATCCCATAATCTTCCTCCATTTATATTTAGTTAGTCAATACTGTCTGCCTTCACATATTGAATAACTGATGTATCTTCATCAATCGGCAGGATCTCAGCGCCCATTTCATTCAATGCCTCGATCAATGGTGCTAAAGCCTCTACCGTTGCTGACTTATCCGATGCGTCATGTAACAAAACAACTGACGTTTTATATTTTACTACATCATCCATCACATTCGCAACTATTTCCTCGGATGAATATGCATTCAATGCTGCATCTCCCGCAGAAACGTTCCAGTCATAATAAATAACTCCCTGTTCATTCAGGTAATGGATAAAATCACTCATTGGTACGTTACTGATCTGGTTACTGCTTCCACCCGGGAAACGATAGTAAATACTGTTCACTCCTGTGACCTGATACAATTCATCACGTAAGCGCTCAAAATCTTCTTCAAATGCCTCATCTGACTGATAGATCTGGCTGTATTTGTTAGAATAGGAATGCATGCCGAGCGTATGTCCCTCATCTGCGATTCTCTGATACAGTGCCTGGGATTCTTCATCCTCTTTCCCGACCACAAAAAAAGTTGCCTTCACATCATATTGAGCCAATATGTCCAGAATCTCTCCGGTATGATCAGAAGGTCCGTCTTCGAAAGTCAGGTAAACCTTATGTATATCGCCATCCCCGGCAAGATTCTCTTCCTCTGAAATGCCGGTAGCCGGCGGTGTCACAGACTCATAGGTTTTTGGTGTCTCTGTTGCTTCAGTGACATCGGTATAAACAGACTCCCCCGCACTTTCCGGTTTCTGCGCATTTTCCTGCTGAACCTGTTCCTTCGAACTGACTGTCACAATATTATCCAGTTTATGCTGAATCTTTATTACCTGCACAAATAAAACAATGATCAGTATCATCGACAGGATGATCCATCCGGCAATCGTCATTATAATACCATTCCGAATCCGTCCGATTCTTTTTCTTCGTTTTCTTTGATTATTTATTGCCTCTGTATCTTTATCCTGCATGGAATAACCCCCAAGCTTATCATTTGTCTCCTATCTATTGTAACACATTTTTTGATTTTTCAAAGCAGAAAACATCATATAATCGTATGATTTTTTCAAATTATTACAATTATTGTCAGAATTTTCCTATTTTAAAAGGGGCAAGCCGTCAAAACAGCTCTGCCCCTCCGCATCCAATTACAAATCTGTTACTCTAATGTAAATTTAGTAACAATATCTCTCAGTTCATCTACACACTGATAACATTCTTTTACTTTATCTGTTGCGGATGATGTCTTCTCTACCATGCCGGAAGTTTTTTCTGCAATATCCGTAACGCCCACAGAGGATTCACCCACCGTATCGTTGATGCCGCTCAAAGCACTTGCGATCTGCTCGATCGAACCTGCGAGCTGCGCCATGGATGTCTTGATTCCCTCCATGCTGTTCTTAAATACATTCGCATCATCCTTATATTGTTCACTTACCTGTTCAAATTCTTTGTAATCAGCAGATACGCTCTTCTCAAGGAACTCTGTTGTCTCTTCCAGACATTCCGACATATTGCCGACTGCCTCGTTTACTTCTTTTACAATCGCACTGATATTGGCAATTGCCTGGGAAGTCTGGTCTGCAAGGCTTCCAATTTCAGTCGCAACTACAGCAAATCCTTTTCCTGCTTCTCCTGCTCTTGCCGCCTCAATGGATGCGTTCAAAGCCAGAAGACCTGTCTGGGAAGAAATCTCCATGATAGTTCCTGTCAGTTCATTGATCTTCTCAACTGCTTTGGAGCCTTCAATTGCTTTTTCAGCTTTCTCCTTGACAGAATTATAAATATCCATTGTCTTATTGCTTGCGGTGACAGTCTTGGTACGAAGCTGCAAAGCACGATCCATAACAGTTTCTGAATTCTTTGCACCTTCCTCTGCCATGGCATTGATATTTTCAGCTTCTCCCTTGATCTGGGACACGTTCTCATTGATCGTAACAGTTGTCGCTGCTGTCTCCTGCATACCGGCAGCAAGCTGCTGGCTGGTTGCCGAGTTGTCGGAACACATCTGGTTTACTGTATCCGTAACCTCGTTTAACTCAGACACATTCTCATTGATCTTCTGTCCTGCATCCTGGATACTTGCAACCATATCACGCAGATTTTTGCGCATAATATGCATTTCAGCTGCCATAATCCCGATCTCATCTTTTCTGCTGTATAATTTTCTGCTATTAGCGTTATGGGTAAAGTCAAAATTAGCTGTTCTGGTAATAATATAAGTCAGCTGGTGAATTGGTTTTGTGATCATGCTTGTCAAAACACATGCAGCCAGACAGCTGATGATCAGACAGACGCCCATGGTAACCGCCATCAGCCTGACCATATTGGTGATCGGTTCCATGATCTCACCTTTATCAGCAGACATCACAACAATCTTATGGTCAGATGTCAGTGCATATGCAGCATATTTGACTGTTCCATTAAAATCATAAGTAACAACTGCATTCTGCGGAACATTTCCTGACTGTAACTGGCTGACAACGCCCTTTACAACCTCGTTCTCCACAGGTTTACCAATCTTATCAGCGGTCGGATGATATAACATCGTACCGTCAGAATCTACAAGATATCCATATGCGGAACTAATGCCTTCCATACTCATGTCCTGCATGACATAGGTGCATTGGGTAGCAAAATCCAGATCTGACGGAATCTTGTCCAATGTTTTTGCCGTTGATTCCGTAAGGCTCAAAATAAAATTCTCATTGACATTGCTTACTGCCGCCGAAGATCTTACATTTGCGATTGAAATACACAACCACCATTAACATGATCTTTGCTGCGATGGAATGGATAAATGATACTTTTTCTTTTGTTTCCATAACTATAACACTCCTTCTTGTTTTCTGGTCTATGTAACATCAGCACTACATTAGTAATAATTATGTTAACTTCTTTATAGACACAATGATAAGGCACTTTCCAACATTTGGCAAGGCTTTTCAACAATATTTTACAGCCATTTTTATAAATTACTGACAAAAAATGCCCTAAAAACATAACCGTCCTCAGGGCATTTCAAGATCGTATTTTTTATGCGTTCATTTGAGCTGCAACTTCAGCTGCAAAGTCTTCCTGTTTCTTCTCGATACCTTCACCAGTCTCGAAACGAACAAATCTCTTAACGCTTACAGGTGTACCAACTGCTTTGGAAACTTCGTCTAAATATTTAGCAACAGTCTGTTTTCCATCTTCAGCTTTTACATAAACCTGATCTACTAAGCAGATTTCTTTTAATTCTTTGCTTACACGTCCTTCGATCATACCATTGATCACTTTCTCTGGTTTCTGGGACTCTTTTGGATCGTTCATGATCTGAGCTAAGAGAATCTCTTTCTCATGTGAGATATATTCTTCGCTGATTTCATCTCTTGAAACATATTTTGGATTTAAAGCTGCAATCTGCATTGCAAGGTTTGTTAAAGCTTCTTTTACAGCATCGTTTACAACTGCTGTTTCAGCCTCAACGATAACACCGATTCTACCGCCACCGTGTACGTAAGATACAACACATCCGTTTGTAGCAACAACTTTCTCAAATCTACGGATTTTAAGGTTCTCACCGATCACTGCAACTTTCTCTACTAAAGCATCTTTTACAGTCTTAGATGGATCCTCATTCCATTTTTCTTCCATGAATGCATCCATATCAGCTGCATCAGACTCAACAGCCTGCTCTGCAACAGCTTTTACGAACTGCTGGAATGTCTCGTTTTTAGCAACGAAGTCTGTCTCAGAGTTAACTTCGACAACAGCTGCTGTCTTGTCATCTTTTACAACTACTGTACAAAGACCTTCTGCAGCAATTCTGCTTGCTTTCTTCTCAGCTTTTGCCTGTCCATTTTTTCTTAAGTACTCAACAGCCTCGTCCATATTTCCGTCTGTCTCGCCTAAAGCTTTTTTACAATCCATCATTCCTGCGCCTGTTAATTCACGCAGTTCTTTTACCATAGCTGCTGTAATAGCCATTTTCGTATCCTCCAATATGAATAAATGTTTTTAAAAAATATGCTGTCTGGTTAACCAGACAGCATATTGTAGGTCCTTCTTATGCCTCTGCTTCTTCTGTAGCAGCAACTTCTTCAGCTACTTCTTCTAAAGCTTCTGCACCCTGATTTGCTTCAATAACAGCGTCTGCCATTTTAGAAACGATTAATTTTACGGCCCTGATAGCATCATCGTTACCAGGAATTACATAATCTAATTCTTCTGGATCGCAGTTTGTATCAGCAATACCGATTAATGTGATTCCTAATGTATGAGCTTCCTGAACACAGATTCTCTCTTTCTTAGGATCTACGATAAAGATAGCATCTGGGATTTTCTTCATTTCCTTGATACCACCAAGGTTTTTCTCTAATTTCTCCCATTCTTTCTTAAGAGCGATAACTTCTTTCTTAGGTAATACTTCGAAAGTACCATCAGCTGCCATTGTCTCAATCTCTTTTAATCTTGCGATACGGCTCTGGATAGTCTTGAAGTTTGTTAACATACCACCTAACCATCTCTCGTTTACATAGAACATTCCACAACGCTCTGCTTCAGATTTGATAGCATCCTGAGCCTGTTTCTTTGTTCCTACGAAAAGGATTGTACCACCTTCAGCAGCGATATCAGACATAGCTTTGTAAGCTTCATCTACTTTACCTACAGATTTCTGTAAGTCGATGATATAGATACCATTTCTCTCTGTGTAGATGTATGGAGCCATTTTAGGATTCCATCTTCTTGTCTGATGTCCGAAATGAACACCTGCTTCTAATAACTGTTTCATTGAAATAACACTCATTTTTTTACCTCCATGGTTTTGTTTTCTTCCATGTGTATCATTCTTGCAGACAACCAAATCTGGCACCGGTCTGTAAGTCAGCACATGTGATTTTTCCCGGAAGATTCTTTTCTTCCAAGTTGAGCCTTGTAGATTATAGCACAGGCTTTTCCTGTATGCAAGCATTTTTTTCTATTGAGGACCAAGTTTTAAAATCTGATAGATTTCCTCATAATCTAATCCATAAGGAATGGAGTAACTTCCCACACTGATGGAAGATGCAAAGCCCTTCTGTCCAAGGAACTTGCGGAATGCCTCCGCATCGTCCACAACTCCGTTTGCCTGAAGATTTTCACAGACAATTCTGCACACATCTCCTCTGTTTACAACCAATGTATACGGCGCTGCATTCACGGCTGTGTTGTTTTCCTCATTTGCCTCTGATGATACTTCTGTTGCCACTTCTGTATCTGTCATCTCTGATTCCGGATTCTCTGTTTCCTCTGCAGTCACCGGTTCTTCTATATTTGCAGCAACCTCTGTCGTCTGTTCCTCAATTTGTGCAGTTTCCGTCTCAGGAACTGCTGTCACTTCCGTGCTCTCTGTTGTCTCAGTGTCCTGCAAAGGTTCTTCATCCTCCGGCATGACCATTCCAAGCTGTTTTGCTCTGGCAATGATATCCGCATCTGACATTGTAGGTTTATGCAGCGCAAATGCAATCATCAGAAGAATCGTTGTGACAATAATTCCAATGCCAAGACCTCTTAAATAATATTTTAATTTCACAGATTTTCGTCCCCTTTATACAATTCGATCACTAAATTCACTTCGCCAAGTCCACGTCCCAATTGTTTTGCAATCTCGACTTTGCTCAGTCCCTGCTCATAAAGTTTTAAAATCATATCATTTGACATGCCCTGTGCATCCGCTGTTTCCGGTTTTTCTGTTTTCTGTTCAGGTTCCTGAATCTCTTGGAAACGATTCACCTGAACTTCAGGTTCCGGCTGTACATCTATCGTCTCTGTCATCGGTTGTACAACTGCATTCTGCTTCATTACAGGTTGTTGCGCAACATTGGATTCTGCAACTGGTTTTCTGATTGAAGTGCCTGCTTTCGCGGACATATTTTCCTGTAAATTTCGGATATCTGCAGCCAGACGCTGTAAATCTCCTGTCATAGATGTCATCTCGGTATGTTTGTCATTTAACATACTGTAAAGAAACATGATCTCATCATGTGTTTTCTTCATGGATTCCATAACTGTTTCAGAGTACTCATGAATCTGCATGATCTGTTCATTAGACTCTTTTTCCATTGCACGCTCTGCCTGTTCACCGGCTTCTTCGATTTTCTGTTCGATCACATCATCCATCTGTGTGCCGGCATTATTCACTTCACGTTCAATAATCTTTTTTAATTCATCTTCACTTAATTCTGCGATCTTATTCAACTCTGAAGAGGATAATTTTTCGCTGATGAAAAAACTTCCAATCATAAAAACACATCCAACCAGAAGTAAAATAATTTCAATCGTCGTCATGTTTCTGCTCCTTATACCTTGATATCAAATCCGGAAGTCTGTCCCTTCAAATAAACATTGTCAGCCTTTTGCTGCTTCTTGTCTTTTTTCTTCCGTTCTTCCTTTTCATAATGCCCATTTCCCTTTTCTTTGGCATCGTAACGATAACCGGCATTCTCTTTTTCCTGGGCATGAACCACCTGATGGAGATTCTGCTCCACTTTTTTCATTTCCTGTGAAAAAATCGTCTGCTGTTCCACCACAGGTCTGTTGTCTTCATTCTGTTTTAAAGTACTCACATCCTGCGTGCGTTGTATCATTCCGTTAAAATCAACTGGTCTGATGGACATAATGATCACCTCTACTCTCTGTCTATGAGAATTCCAAGATAATTTCCAAGCTTTTTGCGCATTTTCAAAAGAGCCTTCGTATGAAGCTGGGAAATTCTCGATTCCGATACTTCAAGAATGCTGCTGATTTCCTTTAGTGTCAAATCTTCATAATAATATAAAAGAATCACTTTACGTTCCTTCTCTGTCAGAACCTCTAAGGATTCTTCCAGTTTCTGTTTCAGTTCTTCTTCTTCAATCTTATCTTCCGGCTGGATAAAATGGGAATTTCTCCGCGCATCCATCACCGGTTCCGCGCCCTGCTCAAGATACTCGTTTAAGGAGACGACATTCGTGACTTTAAGCTGCGACTGCCATGTGGTAAGTTCGTCTTCTGAGAGTCCTAATTCCTGCGCGATCTCCTCGTCTGAAGCATTTTTTCCGGTACGCATTTCAACCTGTTTGATCGCCTCATCGATTTTTTTCTGTTTCTGTCTGACGGTTCTTGGAATCCAGTCCATTTTGCGAATCTGATCTAATATCGTTCCACGTATTCGCAGACTCGCATATGTTTCAAACTTAACTTCTTTTCCGAGATCAAATTTATCGATCGCATCGATCAAACCAAAGATGCCATAACTTACAAGATCATCATATTCCACATTATATCCGAGATACATGCTCAATCTTCCGGCAACAAGCTTGACAAGCGGTGAATATTCTATTATTAGTTTTTCTCTTAACTCCGGTGTCTTTTTTTTCTGATATTCTTCCCAGAGTTTCTCTCTATCTACCGTTTTCATATGAAGCCCCCAGGTTCAAGTTATTCACTCTTCTTCTCCCCGTCCGAGTCTGACTGTTCCTGTGTCTGTTCTTCTCCGGACTCTTCCTGTTTTTCTTCAGGTTCATCCATTTCTTTAAAGTTTTTGTCAAGAACCAGTTTCACAATGCATCCTAACACATAAAAAATAATTAAAACTGCAAGCAATGTTTTGATAAAAACATCCGTTTCCATATGTTGTACAATTCCAATGATGCATGTGACAAACCCTGCAAGCAGCATCACAACTGCCGGTATGCCTTTTGTTTTCATAATCTCTCCACTAAAAACGTTTTTAACGACTTTTTAAATAGTTTTAATTGGCTTTCCTACTGATTTTATCAAGAATTCTCCGGTATCACAATGTAACTCAACCGTACGTCCATAGTTTAATCCGGTATCTTCGGCAACTAGCCGGATTCCTTTTTCTTTTAAAATCTTCTTTGCTGCTTCTGCATTTCTCGCGCCGATATTTCCGACATCTGATAAACCACTGACCTCAAACATCTTCGCACCGCCAGCAATCTTGGCAACAAGCCTTGTCTTACTTGCCCCTGCAGCAATGACTTTTTTTAATAATTCTTCAATTCCTGTATCTGCGAATTTTGCCTTATTTGAATTGTTGCTCACTTTTGTGCTGTCTGGAAGCATATAATGTACCATGCCGCCAATCTTTGTAACCGGATCATAGAGTGTCAGGCCAATACAGGATCCAAGTCCAAGTGTTGTGAGTCCGTCAGGAGCTTTACATACATTCAAATCCGCCATTCCAACTTTAATGATATTCCCCATACAAACTCCTTATAGTGACAATCCAAGTGCTGACAATATTTTGTAATAAGATTCCTGTTCCGGCATCAGAATAAAATAACCTCTGATCGCTACATCTGCACAAATCTCTGTTTCGATCAATAATGCCCGGTCACCAACCAGGCCAAACTCAATGGCCGGAACACTCAGAATAGCAGCCGCCATATCGACACAAATATACGGAACAGATGGTAAAATCGTTAAATTTGTCATGGAAGCCAGTGCCGAAAGGTAGGACGCTGTAATAATATTCCCCACCTCTTTCAATGCGGAAAGTTCCATTTCATCAAAAACTTCCATCTGCTCATGAACCACATTTTCCTTCATTAAAAGCTTATCCGCAAGATAATGTCCCGATTCTAAATCCAGTAAGAACATCATGCTTCCATCAATATCATGCGATACCTCAAGAAAAATACCGATCACCGTCTCTTCTTCCGGTCCGATCGCACTTCCTAATTTTCCTACGTCCATCAATTTTACATTTGGAACTTTCATGTCAATGCGGGCGCCGACCATATTTGCGATTGCGGTCGCTGCATTACCGGAGCCGACATTTCCGATCTCCTTGAGCACGTCCACGTACATATCATTAACTTCATCCAACGTATACTTTGCCATTTATTTTCTCCATCTGTTTTTGCATAATAAACACAGTGAGACCTTATAGGAAAGGTCTCACTTTATGGAATTACGCATTTTCTTTTTCTTCTACAATCGCACTGATCTCAAATAAAGAAATCAGTTCGTCCCCATGCTTACCAACACCATTGATAAACATTGCTTTTCCGTCTTTGCTTCCGCTTGCTTTATCAATCTCATCTGTACCTAAAGTAACAACTTCTTTTACTTCATCTACAATGATTCCGATGGTTCCTTTTTCCTCAAGCTTCAAAATAATAATTCTGCTGGCATTTGTGATTACATCATCATCCAGATTCATTTTTTTACGCACACTCATAACAGGTACAATCTCACCACGAAGATTGATAACGCCCTTAAAGTATGTCTGGATTTTAGGAACACGTGTAATTTTCTGCATGCGCACAATATTGTCAATATAGCTGATATCAATTCCGTACTGTTCGCTGCCGATTTTTACAACAATATACTGTTTTGCATCGTTTTCAGCGATATCTATATTTTTCTCCATATTCGTCTCCTCCATTACATCAATGTATTAACGTCAAGGATTAATGCAACTTCACCATCGCCAAGAATGGTTGCGCCACTGATAATCTTATTGTTGGTAATATATTTTCCAAGAGATTTGATAACGATCTCCTGCTGTCCAATCAGATTATCTACAACAAGACCTGCAAGGCTGTCACCTTTCTTAACGATAACAACAGTAAGATTCTCCGGCTCTTCCTGCTTTTCTTCCATATCCAGAACCTGATCAAGACGAATCAGTGGAATAACGGCACCACGAAGATGGATTACTTCCTGAGCCTGAACATATTTGATCTCATTTACCGGAATGCTCTCTATATTCGCAATCGATCCAAGTGCGATCGCATATTTTTCATCGCGGATCTCAACCATCAATGCCTGGATAATTGCAAGTGTCAGTGGTAAACGAACAATAAAGGTTGTTCCCTCGCCAAGTTTTGTACGAACCTCAACGTCACCACCAAGTGCTTCGATATTGGATTTTACAACGTCAAGTCCAACACCACGTCCGGAAATATCGGTAATCTTCTTTGCCATAGAGAAGCTTGGAAGGAATAAGAGATTGATAATCTCTTTCTGGCTCATGTTCTCTGCCTGCTCTGCTGTGATAACACCGCGCTCAACCGCTTTGTCCCTTACCGCTGCAACATCAATACCATTACCATCATCTCCTACTTCAATGATAACGTTATTGCCTTCCTGAAAAGCTTTTAGGAAGATAGAACCAACTTCCGGTTTTCCTCTCTCTACACGGGTTGCATTGTCTTCCAGACCATGATCTGCTGAGTTACGGAGTAAGTGCTGTAACGGATCACCAATCTGGTCGACTACAGTTCTGTCTAACTCTGTATCTTCACCAGTCATATACAGCTCCATTTTCTTTCCTAACTTACGGGAAAGATCACGGATCATACGAGGGAACTTATTTACAACGCTCTCGATAGGTACCATTCGAACTTTCATAACGGACTCATGCAGGTTTGTTGTGATACGCTCTAAGTATTCGATCTGCTCGTGGAAAGACTGGTTCTGATATTCACCGCTCTCATTGGAGCTGATGGAAACCAGACTGTTCTTTGCAATGATAAGCTCTGACACCTGATTCATCAGGGCATCCAGTTTTTCAATATCCACACGGACAGTTCTTCCGGTTACCGGTTTTGCATTCGTCTGTTTCTTTGCTGCGGCAGCCGGTGCTTTTTTCTCAGCAGTTTTCGGGACTTCCGCCGGTGCTTCCTTCTGTTCCGTTGCAGCTTCTTTTGCCTGCTGTTCTTCCTGTGCGGCTGCTTCTTTCAAATATTCCTCAAGATGGATTTCTTCTGCATCTACTTTTTCAATCTCAGAAACCGCTTTTGCTGCAGCTACGATCTTGTCTGTTTCCTCTTCGGAAGCAAGGAAAAAGCTGAAATCAAGTTCAAACTTCTCGTCCTCGATATCCTGTGAACTTGGACGGTATACTAAAATCTGTCCAAAATCTTCTACAGCCTTAAATACAAGGAATGCACGGGCTGCTTTTAAAAGACAGTCTTTCTGGATACGAACTGTCATGGCATAAATATGCTGACCATTCGATTCAGCTTCACGGATTGCTTTTTTCTCTTCCTCCGTGAGTTCGATTTTTTCCTGTCCCTCTTTTTCTTCCTGAGTTGCTGCCGGTGCTGCTTCTTTTACTTCAGAAACCTCTTTATTCTCTGCTTCTGCCTCTCCGTCTGCCTTTGCAATAAAGTCATTTAATTCTTTGATGATAACTTCATTATCCTCAGTTCCTTCATCGGAAGTGCTCTTAATATTATCAAGATATCCCTCAAGGGCATCCAGACATTTGAATAAGAGATCAATCATTCCACTTGTAACTTTGACACGGTCACTTCGTACTTCCTGAAATACGTTTTCCATATCGTGTGTCAAATGCTGCATTCTCTTAAAGCCCATGGTACCTGCCATCCCCTTTAAAGAGTGTGCGGCACGGAACACTTCATTGATCGTATCTTTATTGTCCGGCTCCTTTTCAAGAACCATGATACAATCGCTTAATGTCTGCAGATGTTCTTCTGATTCATCAATAAATATTTCCAGATACTGGCTTACATCCATGTTATTTTACCCCCACATTCTTTGTGATTGAATTTGCTACTTCTGTTAACGGGACAACTTCATTTACAAGTCCCGTCTCCGCGATTGCTTTCGGCATGCCATAAACAACACATGTCTTTGCATCCTGTGCAATCGTATAAATTGGTTTAACTTTTGATAATTCCAGAATTCCATTGGTTCCATCTGCTCCCATTCCTGTCAGTACAACACACACAACCTGATCATATCCACATGTCCGCAAAGAATCATATGTAATATTTGCACACGGTTTCAGTCCACCGATTGGTGGCATGTCGTTGTATACAATCTTATGTGAGCCATCCGGGCACTTCTTTACTTCCATGTGTTTTCCGCCCGGAGCAATGTAAACAGTTCCTTTTTTCAGGACTTCTCCATTCTCGGCCTCCTTTACATGGATCTTGCTGATCTCATCCAGACGATTCGCCATGGAATTGGTAAACCCGGCCGGCATATGCTGCACAAGAACCATTGGAGCATCCAGATTTGCAGGCAGATAAGGAATTACACTCTGTAAAGCTTTCGGTCCACCGGTAGAACATGCAAGTGCAACAATTTTATTTTTAAATTTCGTTCCACCAGATATGTCACGTCTCTGCACGGCAGTGACAGGCGCCACAGCAGGTTTGCGTTCTGTTAGGCTTATCCGCTCAGTCTTTAAAACTGCGTTTAAAATCCCTAAAACTTCTTTCCGGAACGCATCCCCTTTTGCCTCAATAATATTCGTTGGTTTTGTGACAAAATCAACTGCTCCACGCTCCATTGCAAGAATCGTTACATCCGCATCCCGTGTCGTCATGGTACTGACCATGATCACATTCGTCTTAATGTGATCCTTCTGCAGACGTTCCAAAAGTTCAAGACCGTCCATTCTTGGCATATTCACATCAAGAATCACACCATCATAACGATTCACTTTCAACTTTTCATATGCTTCCAGTCCATCCCGACATACATCTGTTGCCTGAAATGTATCATCTGAATTGATTATATCACATATAACCCTTCTCATGAGTGCAGAGTCATCAACAACAAGAATATTTTTTTTCATAATCGCTACCTTTTATCCTTTTGACGTGTTAATCGTTCCTCTTCAAAAATATATCGAATAATATCCTCTCGTACTCTGTCGTCTTTGATCATAAACTTGACACGGGAAACATATTTTTTTTCCGTAGCCTGCTCCTTCTTCTCGCAGGAAATAACAGAACCAACAATATGGAATTCCTGATTCATTCTTTCATTTGCGAGATGTGCTACCGCAAGGATATGATCTCCACTCTTTAACTCCGTATCTGAATTAAAGCGGATGCCTCCACCGCTGATGTCAACGATCGTACCTGTCCTTATCTTGTCATTAAAATGTTCATCGCGCAATTGGGCAAAAATCTCTTCCACTGTTGCAAGATCTGCCTGCTCTTCCGTCAGTTCAAAAAACTTAAAATCAATGGAACACTCATATCTGTAAAATTCCCTGCGCTGGAACTTTTCCAGACGTGTTTTAAGTTCTACTTCCAGTGTATAAATATTATCCCGCTTGAAGCGCTCTACGATCTGTCCGATACTTTTATATAAGAATCCTCCGGAATAAAAAACAAATTCCAAACGTACATCCAGAGGAAGAAGAATCAGTTTTGTTCCCTCTGTAGGCATTGAAATCTCAAGATTGCCACGCTTATTTATATCAAGAACCTGGCTTTTGTAAACTTTAACCGTATCGCCAGTCCGCTCCTCATTTTCAACCTGTTGTAATAACCTGATATCGATCTTGTCACCAGGCTTTATCAAATCTGTAAATGCCATATAGCTCCTCTCCTTATGAAAGGTTAAATAATTTTGTCAGAAATTGTCTGAAAGCATTTTGTTCCGAAGAATCCTGCTTTCCGCCAGACACTAAATACTGTGCCAGTTCCTCAAACCGTTTTGAAGACCTTGCATTCGGTGACACGATGGAAACCGGTTTTTGTATCCGCACCGCTTTCTCTAACATCGCATCCTGTGGAATGATCCCAATATAATGGACAGAGCCATCCAGAAACTGTTTTACAACCGATTCCAGTTTGTCAAAAACCATCTTTCCCTCACCAAAGGAAGCAGCACGGTTCGTCAGTACATGGATCACCGATTCATTCTTATCGTATTTCGGATTGCGGTAAAGCATCTTCAATAGCGAATATGCATCCGTAAGTGAGCTTGGTTCCGGTGTAGTCACCAGTAAAATCTCAGGACTTGACGCCACAAACTCCATGACACTGTCTGAAATTCCTGCACCTGTATCAACGATCACAATATCTGCGATCGCAGAAAGCTTTTCCACTGACTTTACCAGATAACTGATCTGATCCAGTGTCAGATTACTCAGCCCCATAATACCGGAGCCGCCGGAAATAAAGCCAACCCCCTCCGGTCCATCCGTAATGATGTCCTCAATCTCTTTGTCATGATAGATCAGATCGTTCAGGCTATACTGGGGAATTGTTCCAAACATCACTTCCACGTTTGCAAGTCCGATATCTGCATCAAAAATGATCGTTTTCAAACCCATCCGCTGAAACTGGACTGCAAGATTTACGGCAATGTTGGATTTTCCCACACCGCCCTTTCCACTTGTGACAGTGATGATCCTGGCGGGCTTTTTTGTTCTCTGATTCTGTTTTTTGATCACATTGCGCAGTTCTTCTGCCTGATCCATCTGTTACTTTCCTCCAAGTAGCTGTTTTACCACCATCTGTGTATTAAATACTTCAAAATCATCCGGAACGCTCTGACCATTTGTCATGTATGACAGATCTGCTCCTGAATATAACCGGATATTTAAAATATTACCAAATGAAGTGGTTTCATCTAATTTTGTAAAAATAATCTTATATTCTGCAATTTCCTTATAAATATCAACAATCTCCATAAGATCTTTATACTTCGTTGTTGCACTTAATACAAGGTAAACTTCCTTCTCATATTTTGGTTCAAGACCATCGATCAGTTTCTTAATATCTTCACGCTGTTCCTCATTCTTATGGGAAAAACCTGCGGTATCCACAAATACAAGGTCGTATTCAGCCAGTGTCTCCAAAGCCTGATTGAGTTCTTCCGCAGAATAAATGATCTTCACCGGTGCATCTAAAATATTGGCGTAAATCTTCAACTGCTCTGCCGCTGCGATACGATAGGTATCTGCTGTCAGCATAGCTACTTTTTTCTCATGCTCCACCTTGTACTTTGCTGCGATCTTGGCGATCGTGGTTGTTTTGCCTACTCCTGTAGGTCCTACAAAAAATATAACACGCGGCTTCTTTCCTGACAAGTCAATGCAATTTGGCTCCCCAAGTTTTAAAATCATCTTCTGGTAAACATTGGAAAGAATAATATCAACATTGCTTCCGCTGTTTGTAACCTTCTCAGCTTCATCGAGAATCTGATTGACATACTTTTCATTTACATCATTGTTCAGCATGGTACGGTAGAGCATCTTCATAAACTTGAAATTTTCAAGATTTTTTGGAGATGTCTTAGGTGCTACCGGTATTTCTGCTTCTCTGGCTCCGTCTTCACTGAGCTTTTTTTCCAAAATATTAGAAAGATTCTCTAATTTTTTTTCAATATCGCTTCCGCTTTTATTCAAGGCAGCTTCTTTCTCTGTTGTTACCGGACGCTGATATGCCGATGCTGTCTCAACCGTTTTTTCTGTCTGAAGCGGAATCTGAATCTTCTCATCTGCAGCAAGATTAATATTTTCAATCTTCTTCTGCTGCATTGCTGCCATCTGGACAGCATTTAAAAACTGTTCCTTTTCCTCAATCGCTGCAGTGACTTCAAAGGTAGAGCCCTTAAAGAAATTAAAAAGTCCCTTTGGTTTGATTTCTTTTACATTCATCACAACAACTCCGGCACCAAGTTCCTGTCTTGCCTTCTCTGTTGCCTCTTCCTGTGTTTTTCCCTGGAATTTTTTTATTGTCATTTATGCTGTCACCATCCCTACTGATTGTAATTCAATATTCGATTCCACTTCATTGTATGAAACAACGATCAGATCTTTGAAATAATCTTCTGTCAGTTTCTTAAAATACATACGGACAATCGGCGAAGTGATAACGATCGGAGTTTTTCCCATATTTTCAAGCTTTGCAGCCTCCTGCTCCAAAGATGCCATAATAGCCTTGGTACGTTCAGGATCTAAGGTCAAATACGCTCCCTGCTCTGTCTGCTTGACTGACGACATAATCTCCTGCTCGATCTTCGGATCTAACGTGATCACACTGGTCGTCTCATTTGCCGGGAAGAATTTATTTGAGATCGCCCTCTTCAGACTCTGACGGACATATTCTGTCAGGACATCCGTGTCTCTTGTCACAGCGGCATGATCTGCAAGTGTTTCAAAAATAGTTAAAAGATCACGGATGGAAATTCCTTCGCTCAATAAATTCTGTAATACTTTCTGTACTTCACCAAGACCAAGCAATTTTGGTATCAGTTCGTCCACAAGAACCGGATTGCTCTCTTTCAGATTGTTGACCAGATTCTGTACATCCTGTCTTGTCAAAAGTTCTGCAATATGGCTTCGGATCACCTCTGTCAGGTGTGTAGCAATAATGGATGGCGGATCGACAACGGTATATCCGAGGCTTTCCGCTCTCTCCCGCTGGCTCTCTGTGATCCAGATCGCAGGCAGATGGAAGGATGGCTCAAAGGTCGGAATACCCGTGATCTCTTCCTCTACATACCCTGGATTCATCGCCATATAATGGTCAAAAAGGATCTCTCCCTCTGTCACCTGGATACCCTTGATCTTAATAATATACTGGTTCGGATTCAGCTGGATATTATCACGCAGACGGATGATCGGCACGACTGTACCAAGTTCCAGTGCGATTTGTCTACGGATCATGACAACACGGTCAAGAAGGTCGCCACCCTGATTGACATCTGCCAGTGGAATAATACCATAGCCAAACTCCAGTTCGATCGGATCTACCTGAAGCAGTGAAACAACATTTTCCGGTTTACGTATCTCCTCTGCCTCCGTCTCTGCCTCACTCACTTCCTCCTCAATGCTCTCCACACGGATCTGTTTATCCATCATACGTCCGGAAATGATGAACACAAGACCAAGACCGACGAAGAGATACCATGTCAAAGGTGTCGTGATCCCCAAAAATGCAAGCGTTGCACCAACCAGATAAAGTACCTTCGGAATACCAAAAAGCTGGCTTACCAGAACGGTTCCAAAATCTGCTTCTTTGGAAGCTTTCGTTACCAGAATACCGGTTGACAAAGAAATCAGAAGCGATGGGATCTGGGAACAAAGTCCGTCACCGATGGTAAGGATACCATATTGCTGGATCGCCTCTGCAAAACTTAATCCCTGACTCATCACACCCATGACCGTACCACCGATCAGGTTGATAAACGTAATGATAAGACCTGCTGTTGCATCTCCCTTAACATACTTTGTAGCACCATCCATGGAACCAAAGAAAGCAGATTCTTCCTGAATCTTATTTCTGCGCTCTCTTGCTTCCTTCTCTGTGATCGCGCCGGTGTTTAAGTCAGCGTCAATCGCCATCTGTTTACCCGGCATTGCATCCAGTGTGAAACGCGCTGTTACCTCTGCAACTCGCTCAGAACCTTTATTAATAACTACAAACTGGATAATAATGAGTACGATAAATATAATCGCACCAATGACAAGATCACCACCACCTACGAACTGGCCAAACGTTGTGACAACATTACCAGGTGCTCCTGTTGAAAGGATCAGTCTGGTAGACGACACGTTCAGTGAAATTCTGAAAATAGTCGTGAACAGTAAAAGAGTCGGGAAGAAAGACATATCCAGTACTTCCTTCACGAACAAAGTATTAAACAATATAATTAACGCGATTGAAATATTGATCGCGATCATCACATCCAACAAGGTGGAACTGATTGGAACAATGAAAAAAATAACGGCCGCAAGTAAATATAACGCTACGCCAATGTCCGCTTTTTTCATGCCTTTTCCTCCTTAGTCACTCTCTCAAATTATTTTTCTCTCATATTGTAAACCATTGCAAGGATCTCTGCAACCGCCTGATACAGTTCGGGTGGAATTTCCTGTCCGATATCCACGTTTGCATACAGCATCCGCGCAAGTGGCTTATTCTCAACAATCTCAATATGATGTTCTCTGGCAGCCTCTTTGATCTTCTGTGCCAGATAATCTTCTCCCTTTGCAAGAACAATCGGTGCCTTTGATGTCTCAGCATCATACTTGATCGCAACTGCAAAGTGAGTTGGGTTCGTGATGACAACGTCCGCTTTTGGAACATCCTGCATCATACGTCTTCTGGAAGCCTCACGCATACGCTGTCTTTGTCTGCCTTTGATTTCCGGATTACCCTCTGTATTTTTAAACTCGTCCTTTATTTCCTGCTTGGTCATCTTCATATCTTCATTAAATCGATACTTCTGATAAATAAAATCTGCCAGACCAATGACTAAATAGACGAGACTGATTTTCAAACCAGCATTGATGATCACCGTTCCGCAAAGCATGATCGCCTGCATCAGCGGGATCTCATATAATATAAAAATATCCTGTGCATTGCCCCTGATCGAGGTATATGCGACATAGATGATCACAAAAATTTTAAGAATAGATTTGATCAGTTCAAAAATAGAATCCTTTGAAAAAATTCTTTTAAATCCATTGATCGGATTAAATTTATCGAATTTTGGCTGCAACGGTTTCCCTGTCACTTTCCATCCAACCTGGATCACACTGATCAGCGCCGTCACAACAAATCCAAATGCAAAAAAGGGAACACAGACGATCAGAATCTGAATCAGTACATCGGACATAAGCGCTGCGACTGATTTTTCCGTCACATCAACGGCATTCTCCCTTACAAAATCCGGTATCCTGCCATAGATATCAACAAAACTATTTATAAGTCTGTTACCCACAAATGAAACAAAAATTTTCAGGACAAGAAATAAAACGATCAGGTCAAATGCCGCTGTAAGCTCCTTACTTTTTGCGACTTTACCGTCCTCTCTTGCCTCCTTCAGTTTCTTTGCTGTCGCCGGTTCTGTTTTTTCACCACCGGGTCCGTCTTTTGCAAACCACTGAAGATCCCATTCCATGATCAAATGTAACTGTTTCTGCTGTTCCAAGTCAATACATTCCTTCTATAAAAAGTACCATCAATTTTTTCATTTCCGTAAAAATGAAATTTGCCACACTTGGCAGCAATGATACGGTCAGAAAAAGTACCACAAATCCAACCATAATCTTCATCTGCATACCTACCGCAAACATATTCATCTGCGGTGAAACCTTCGCCATGATACCAAGGATACAGTTTAAGATCATGATACATGCAAATACCGGCAAAATGATACGGAATGCTATCACAAACATGTCTCCCATATAAGTTGTCATGGATCTCATCAGATGCTCCCAGTCAAACACCTGTCCATTGACCGGTATGACTGTAAATGCATCCACAAAGGCCCGTAATATATAATGATGCATGTCGGTTACCACAAGCAGCATCAGTATAAAATAATTATACAGATTTCCAGTTAATGTTACCTGCGCGTTGTTGATCGGATCAAATTCGGTTGCCATTGACAGACCGATATCCATATCAATGATATTACCCGCAAATAAAATAATGGAATTACAAACGTTTGCAGCAAGTCCGATCAGCAACCCTGTAATTCCCTCTTTCAAAACAATGACTGCATATCCTATAAGCCCGGTATATTCAACCTGTGAAACATCTGCAAACCCAGACACCAGAAGTGCGATCATCGCAGAAAGCCCTATCTTCACCTGATTCGGCACATTCGACATCCCATAAAAAGGTGCAATGTATACAAAGCAGGATACGCGAACAAGTATTAAGATAAAAATTTCAAAATTTTCCAATGAAAATGAATACTGCACCATATGTCAAACCTATCCAAGATAAATACTGAAGTTCGACCATAAGGTCGTCACAAATTCCGACAGCTGATTCAGAATCCACGAACCACATACCATCAATCCAATAAATACTGCCACAATCTTTGGTACAAATGTAAGTGTCTGCTCCTGAATCGAAGTGACTGTCTGAAAAATACTGATAATCAAACCAACCACCAGCGAAATTATCAAAACCGGGGCACTACAGATAATAATATAATAAATTGCATCTTTTGCGATATCAAGAACCTGTCCCTCTGTTATCATATCTCATCACCTCAGATTCCACTAATAAAACGTTTTTACAAGGCTTCCGATCACTAAATCCCATCCGTCTGCCAGAATAAAAAGCAATATTTTAAATGGCAGGGAGATTGTTGTCGGAGGCAGCATCATCATACCCATGGACATCAGCACGGATGCCACGACCATATCGATCACGATAAACGGAATATAAATCACAAAACCGATAATAAATGCAGCTCTCAATTCACTTAAGATAAATGCCGGGATCAGAGTCATCATCGGAACATCATCATAACTGTCATAGGTTTCATCTGAAATATCCACAAACAGCTTTAAATCTTTTTCCTGCGTCTGACCGTACATGAATTCCCTGATCGGTCCCTGTGCGATGGTAAATGCTTCTTCCGTTGTGATCTCACCCTTGTCAAGAGGCTGGATCGCCTCTGTATTGATCTGCTGGAATGTCGGCCACATAATGAAAAATGTCAAAAATAAAGCCAACGCGATCAGTACCTGATTAGGTGGTGCGGTCTGCGTTCCGATTGCGGTACGCAGAAAATGTAATACAATGATAATTCTTGTATAAGAAGTCAGCATGATCAGGATCGACGGTGCCAGTGATAAAATTGTCAATACCAAAAGCATCTTCACCGGTGCCGATAATGATCCGCCATCATTGTTGTATGAAATTGTCAATCCATTCGTACTGTCTTCTGCAGCTCTGGTGACACCACCCTCAGAATTGTCACCATCAAATGTTGTGATACTGTCCGGATCCATGGAAGCTGCATACACAGTTGTCCCACCCACGGACCATGAAAGCGTCAGAACAAGTACCACCATTGCCACAATTAATGACACCATACAATATGTCTTTTTCACTCTTGTCATAATCAAAACCTATTTCTTAGGAAAATGTTCCTTCACCCGGTTCAATACCTCACGGAAATTCTCCTGTGCAGCCTTCCCATCCATTGGAAATTTATTTTGTATCGCAGAGAAATCCGGCACCTCGCTCAACTGATCTTCTGTGAGCTGTGTGAGCAGTGTCACATCATCTTTTCCCACAGCTACAACAAGGTAAACCTCACCTGCTTTTACAATTGCGATAAACTTATTATTTCCAACACGTATTGATTCCACGATCTGCAGATTTTTGTTTGCAAAATTTGTTTTCTGATAATTACCGATCCACTTTGTTGTGAAATAGGTGATTGCAAGCACAAAGAGAAAAATGATCAATACGCCCAACAGCTGGATAAAACTGCCTAATGCAGAACTGAGTAATATCATATCAACCTACAACTTTTTTTACTGCTTCAAGAACACGCTCTGCCTGGAATGGTTTGACGATAAAGTCTTTTGCTCCTGCCTGGATTGCTTCGATAACCATAGCCTGCTGTCCCATTGCAGAACACATAATAATTTTAGCTCCTGGATCTAATGCTTTGATCTTCTTTAATGCTTCAATACCATCCATCTCAGGCATTGTGATATCCATTAATACAAGATCTGGTTTTGCTTCTGGATATTTTTCTACTGCTTTCTGTCCGTTTTCTGCCTCTGCAGCAATCTCATAACCATTCTTTGTTAAGATATCCTTAATCATCATTCTCATAAATGCTGCGTCATCGCAAATCATTATTTTAGCCATATTGTTTGTTTCTCCTCTTCTTTCCTATCTTATTTCACAATTTCAGTGATTCTCACGCCAAAACTTTCTTCAATTACTACGACTTCACCCTTGGCAACGTATTTTCCGTTTACCAGAATATCTATTGGTTCACCGGCAATTCGATTCAACTCGATAATCGTACCAGGTGCGAAATCCAAAATCTCATGGATCGACTTTGTTGTTCTTCCAAGTTCTACTGTCACTTCAAGTGGAACATCCATGATCAATCCGATGTTCTCTGCTCCTGCAACCTGTGCAATACTTGGATTAAAAGCCTGAAACTGTGCCGGCTGTACATTTACCGGCTGTGCATACATTTGATTCATATTCGGTGCCATCATTGGCTGTCCCATCATCGGCTGCCCCATCATTGGCTGTCCCATAACCTGCTGACCTCCCATCGGCTGTTCCATCTGAGGCTGTGGTGCAGCTGGCTGTGCACTCACTGCTTTTTCTGCCTCGTTCGATGTGGAATTGGTATCCGCTTCCATATTCTTTGTAATGCTTGCGCACATCTCCTTCGCAAAAGAAACCGGATACAACTGCATGATCTCACTGTCTACCAGATCTCCAATCTCCATCTTAAATGAAATCTTAACAAACGAACCGGATAAAAAATCTGCGATCGATCCCTCATCAATATTATCATGAAGATCCACAAGATCTGCAACTGGCGGACTGATATCGATGGTCTTATTCAGCATAGAGGAAAGAGAGGTCGCTGCGGAACCCATCATCTGATTCATCGCTTCGCTGATTGCACTTAAATGTAACTCTCCAAGTTCTCCATCTGTATTAGTACCATCACCACCCATCATCAGGTCTGTAATGACTTTTACATCATGTTCTTTTAAAACAAGAATATTACTTCCATCCAAACCAACTGTATATGCAATTCGGATAAATACACACGGTTTTTCATATGCATCACAGATGTCACTCCATGTTGCAAAAGATACAACCGGCGTTGAAATATCTACTTTACGATTTACAAGGGAAAACAATGTTGTTGCCGCTGTTCCCATGCTGATGTTACCAATTTCGCCAATCGCGTCTTTCTCAGCATCTGTCAGCAAATCATTTTTATTTGCATCATCCGGGTTATTCAGCAAAGCACTGATTTCTTCCTGTGACAAAACACCATCCATTACTACTGCTCCTCTCTTACCACTGATGTAACTCTTACTGCATAATTATCGCCGACAGCTCCCGGCAGAGCAGTAAATTTTTTTATATTACCGACAAAAATATTCAGATCCTGATTCACACCCGAATCCAGCCGGATAATATCTCCAACCTGAAGATTTACAAAATCGTCCACGGAAATAGTACTGTTTCCCAAAACCGCTTTTACAGGAATCTTCGCTTTTGAGATCAAAGCTTCGATCGCATCTGTATACTGCTTATCGTCATGTTCCTGAAGATTGGAATACCAGAACTTCGTATTCAGCTTGTCCATGACACTTTCCAATGTCAGATACGGAAGACAGATATTCATAAGACCTTCCACATCGCCAATCTTGATATGTAATGTCACAAGTGCGATCATCTCGGTCGGCGAAATAATCTGCGCAAACTGTGAGTTTGTCTCAATCCGTTCAAGCCGCGGTGAAATCTCACAGACACTCGACCAAGGCTCCGGCAAAAGACTTACACATACATTATAGATTCTCTCCAGAATCAAAAGTTCAATCTCGGAGAAATCTCTTGGCTTATCTAACGGAGTTCCCAATCCACCGAGCATTCGGTCAACAATTGCATACCCCAGATTGTCTGCAAGTTCTATAATAATACTGCCACTCAAAGGCGATACATTCACCAATCCGAGTAAAACCGGATTTGACAGTGCATTCGTGAATTCAGAATAGGTAACCGCCTCTGAATTCATCACTTCCACCTGTACTGTTTTTCTCAAATAAACAGGTAAGTTCGTCGAAAGAAGTCTTCCATAATGTTCAAAAATGATTTCCAACGTACGCAAATGCTCTTTTGAGAACTTTGCTGGACGGGTAAAATCATAATTTTTTACTTGTTTTTCGTCTTTTACTTTCATGTCCTCAGCATCAAGTTCACCACTGCTCAATGCCTGCAGAAGACTATCTATCTCATTTTGAGATAAGACTTCACCCATTCTCTTTCACCACCTAGCATTCTAATTTACTGCGTATTTACACTGGAGAAACTTACCCCAACGATAAAGTCAGAACCGAACATCTCCTGCAGATCTTCGAGAATAGCATCTTTAACGCTCTGCTCGTCCTCCCGGAACTGTTCCATTGTATATCCGGAAACAATCGTGTTGATATCATTTTTGATCAATGTTTCCTTCGCTTTCAATCCTTCTGTACCTATGCTCTTGTATCCGTCACTCTTTGTATTCAGCGACAAACCGATAGAAAATACAGCCACATGGTCTTTTCCATCACCGCTTGGACTTAAGTTGACGGTAAAGCTGGCTTCAATATCATAAACTTCAATATCTTCCACCGGAACTGCTGCGGTATCTTTGCTGCTTCCATCTTCCAGCTCCAGATCAATTGCTGATGCGATCTTATCGATCAGCTGATTTGATTTTCTCGTCTGAGGAATGATCGTAAACGCAAGAATTGCAGTCAAAACGAGATTCACCAGAACTAATGCAAGGATAATTACTGTCATCAGATTCTTTTTCATTGTTTGTGCCTTTCTTCTGCTAATTAGTTTATTTCGGAATAATATGAATTATATATCTTTATCTCAACACGTCTGTTGCGCGCCCTTCCCTCCGGTGTGGAATTATCTGCAATCGGAACGTATTCGCCTCTTCCGGATGACTTGATATGTGACGGATCGATCGTTGTGATATTCCGCATATAATCTGCCACATATAATGCCCTGTACATTGACAGCACATCGTTGTTTTCATATTTTGAAGAATGAGTGAACGGAACATTATCGGTATGTCCCTCAATCTCAATCATATTCTGCTGATAGCCCTGAAGAATCTTCCCAATCTTATCCATCAAAGGATAGGCTTCTGTCTTGATCTCAGATTTTCCGGAATCAAACAACACGGCACCATTTAAATTCAACAGTACATATTCAGCATTAAAATCAACTTCCACCTGATCCTGTATTCCATATTGTGCCACAAGATCCTGTACCTGTTCTGCCATCTGTTCTGACTCGGCAAGCGCTTCTTCTTTATACTCTTCCGCAACATCTGAACTTTCTGATGTATCATCTGTCGTCTGCGTATTTGCCATCTGATTATAATAGATGTCATACATCTGTAACTGGCTCACGCCGGAAGAAACCATCTCACCATCTCCGATGGAAGCTCCACCGCTTGGTAGAATACTAAAGCTGCTCTGTAAAGATGCGATCACCATCTCAAACTTCTCAGCATCCACTGTTGACATAGAAAACAGTAAAACGAAAAAGCAAAGAAGTAAATTCATAAGATCACTAAACGTCGCCATCCATGCCGGAGCGCCTGCCGGTGCTTCTTCTGTCTTCTTTCTTGCCACTATGCTTCACCTCCAGCCTCATCACCTTCTCCGAGACTTCCTGATGCCTGTGGTGTCAGGAATGATTTCAGCTTTTCTTCAATGACACGCGGATTTTCACCTGCCTGAATGGAAAGCAATCCTTCCACGATCATTTCTTTTACTGCAACTTCTCTCTCATTATTCACCTTAAGCTTTGACGCAGTTGGATTACAAAGCCAGTTGGCGATCAATGAACCATATAATGTAGTGACCAGGGCAACCGACATAGCCGGTCCGATACTCGATGCATCTTCCAGATTCTTAAGCATGTTAATAAGACCGATCAGCGTACCGATCATACCCCATGCAGGACCTAATTCTGCCCATTTCTCCCAGAATGCGATTACTTTCTTATGTCTTTCTTCCATACAGGACAGGCTTGTCTCCATGATGCCACGCACCAGTTCCGGATCCGTACCATCCACAACAAGCATTACGCCCTTTTTCATAAAATCGTCTTCAATATCATTGGCTGCCTCCTCTAATGCGAGCAATCCTTCTTTTCTTGCCACATTCGAGAGATCAATGATCTTTTTGATCGTCTCTGCCGGATCTTCTGCCTTTTCCTTGAAGGTAAGTGTAATACCCTTCAGTCCGTTAATGAAATCCGGTAACTTGTGTGCTGCCAGTACACCGGAGATAGAACCTCCGACTGTTATGATGATAGACGCCGAATCAACCATGTTTTTCAAAGCTTCAAATCCACCATTACTGAAAACACCGAATACAAACATTACTGCGCCGAGTATTATACCGGCTAAAGATGCGATATCCATATCTTCCACCTGCCATCCTTGTTAATATATTTAAAATTTAATTCTCATTTTCTGTTTCAAATCCAGTTTCCATAATTTCCCGCTTATATGATTTTACTAAACTTTTTATCTGTTGTCTACTTTCTTTTACAATTATTTTTCGTCCTGTCGTGAAAGTGATCACGGTATCCGGTGTTTCTTCGACAAGTTCGATCAGATCCGCATTCACCAAAATCTGTGTACCATTTAATCTTGTCACCTCGATCATAGTGTTCATCCTTTCCTTATTGTTAACAGACAATGAAAACAATGAAACAATGTTTAGTATACCATATCTTGTTGTAGTATGGAACATATTTACTAAATAATCGTTACTTTTTTTATACTATTTCTATTCAAGGAGGAATCTGTAACGTTTTATAGATTCCTCCATTCAGTTTATATTATCGTTTTAAGTTTACAAGTTCCTCTAATAATGTATCGGAGGTTGTAATAACACGGGAGTTTGCCTGGAAACCACGCTGTGTTGTGATCATGGACGTAAACTCTGAGGAAAGGTCTACGTTCGACATTTCCAGCTCGCCGGTTGTCATGGAAGAACCGTCTGCGGAAATCTCCACACCGATTCCATCGAACTCACCGGAGTTTAAGGTTGTGCGGTAGCAGCTCTCTCCGACTTTCTCAAGACCGGATGCGTTAGAGAACTGTGCAACTGCGATCTGTCCCAGCAATTCCGTATTACCATTGTCGTATGTACCATAGATACGTCCGCTTGTGTCAATGGAGATACCTGTCATTGCTCCAAGCTTACGTCCTTTTCCGGTTTTTCCGTCAGTTGCTCCGGCATCTGCACCGATTGTGGATTTACCACCATTCTCATAGTTTAAGCACTGGGAGAAGTCTACAGTAATATTCTGGAAGTTTCCGTTCCTATTTAGCAAACCAGAAGAAAGTACAGACATATTCAGCATTTTAGATGGGGTATCACCACCGATGGAAGCAAACTTACCTGTGCTTGTATCAAATACCAGGTCATAAGAAGTCTTCTCACCTTTTACAGTTGCCTGTCCGGTTGCAGTATCAAATTCAACTTTTGTTTTACTTGCTGGATTTTTAATATCGTTAGCCATTGTTGTTGTGATACCAGAAAAGATTTCTGTAATGCTTACTTGGGAACCATCATTTGCTTTAAACAAAGTCTTATCTGTTGTATCAACTGTAAATTCTTTGTTATCTGCTTTGCGCACATACTTATTATTTTTAAACTCATAATCCTTTGAAAGACCATATTGTCCAAGTGTTGCATCTGCTTGGTAATCACCGAAAATCTGTGAAATCTCCTGTTTTGTAAGATTTTTGATGATATTCTGATTATTGCTATCCAAAACAGATGTCAGTTCAACGGTATATTTTCCATCTGTTCCAGTAGACTTGATTGCAAACTTCGCAGTATACTGATAGCCAAGGTTATCGTAGAAGTTTAAGTTCATTACCCTGCCGGCATCATTTTTAACATCTGTATCATTCTCATCCAGCACACCGGCGATGGTTGCCTGTGTGGTTGCTTCCGGTGCAGAAGTCAGGTTCTTCTCCTGCATGATACGGAGTGCCGAAACAGTGTCCTTGCGGATCTCACCTGTTGTCTCGTCAACCTGCCATCCCATAACTGTATAACCTGTTGAGGACATACACAAGTTACCGGAACCGTCTACGTAGAAAGAACCGGAACGGGTAAATACATTCTCAGAACCATTGTTTACAATAAAGAAGTTCGTTGAGTTTTTATCAGTCAGACGGATATCAAATGGATTTCCGGTTGTCTCAGATGCACCTGCAGAAGTGATGCTGACTTTGGTTGCTGCCGCAGTTGTACCGAGACCGATCTGCTTTGCATTGACACCGCCGGTACCGGTTGTTGCATTTGCTCCGGATGCATTCGAAGTGGTCTGATATAAGATATCACTGAATGTTACGGAAGAAGATTTAAAAGCTACTGTGTTGACGTTGGCGATATTATTACCGATCACGTCCATTCTTGTCTGATGTGTCTTTAAACCTGACACAGCAGAGTACATTGATCTCAACATAATGAAATGACCTCCTAAAGTTCTTTTGGCGCAGGGCGTCTGGTTTCTTCTGTCAGTCAGAAACCGATTGCTCCCCCAAGGTCCAGCTATATGATCACTGCGCCATCAATATTGGTATAAATGTTGTCATCGGATTCCGTGCGGTCCATTGCCGTCACAACTGTTTTGTTTGGGACATTTACAATGAATGCCAGAGAATCAACGATTACGAGTGACTCCCGAATTCCCTTTTCACTTGCTTTTTGAACTCCACTCTCCAGCCGTTCGCTCTGTTCTTTTGACAGATTGATTTTTCTGTTCTCCAGTCTCATGGAGGCATGTTTGGAAAATTTCAGTTCCAAGCTCTCAGAAACATCCTGTTTCTGTTTTAAAATTTCCTCAAAGGACAATCCCGATGCATTGACTGTGGAATTTCCTTTTCCGGTACCAAGATAACGGTCCGTGATCTGTTCAATCGAAGTGAATTGGTTATTAATTTTATTCATAACCCCATCTCCTGTTACTCTGTCCTGTCTGAACTGTTATCGGTTGTATCTCCTGATCCTGCACTTCCTGTTTTTTCTGTTTTGTCTGTACTATCAGATTTGTCTGTGCTATCCGTCTTGCCTGTACTGTCAGCTTTGTCTGTACTGTCCGTCTTGCCTGTGCTGTCAGCTTTGTCTGTACTGTCCGTCTTGCCTGTGCTGTCAGTCTTGTCTGTTCCCTCCGCTTTGTCAGATTTGTCTGTTTTGTCAGATCCATCTGCAGATCCGTTTGCCTTGATCAGTTCTTTTAATCTTGCCTCAAGTTCTTCAAACTTCTTCCAGGAATCTTTGGAAACGAATTTCTTCTGGTAATCGTTCAGTCCATCATACATCTTACGGATGCTCTCAATATCATCTTTGTTTGCAAGCGAGATTGAATTTTTGGATGGCAGTAATGAAATTGCGGATTTAATTGTCTCTGCAAGTGTCACTGCTTCCATATAAGTTGCGTCTGCAACAGTATCCAGATCCTTCAGGTTGTAAAGTCCATCATTGACAGAAAGAAATGTTTCTCCGTTTTTGTGAAGTACATAATCACAGGTTCCTGCGATATAGCTTGTCTCTCCTGTTGTAGATGAAGTCACTTTCATGATGACATACTTGCCAACCAGATCATTTGCCGAAGAAGCCTCGATCGTACTCTGCACACTAAGCTGTGACTCCAGCTGTGAGAAGGTCGCAAGCTGTGCAATATACTCGGTATTACTTGTCGGTTCCAACGGATCCTGATACTGCATCTCTGCGCATAAAATCTGTAAGAACTGGTCATAACCAAGCTCGTTGGTCTTTTTATCTTTCTCGGACGATTTTGTTGATGTACTGCCTGTACCGGTAGTCTCATCTACAAATTTTCCATCTTTTACCTGCTGAATTAACGCCATTGTCTCTCTCCTTTCTCAAAACTTATGCAGTGTAATCTACACTGTTTCCCTGTTCTGCCATCATTTTGGCTGCCAGAGTTTCTTCTTCCGACATCACGCCGGATAATTCACTTAAATCATTCAGATTTAATCTGCGGGTTCTGCCTTTTTCTTTTTCCTGCTGCTCGCCCTGCTGTTTTTCACCTTCTGCATTCTGCTCAAGGTTTTTCTCAAACTCATGGCTTGCAACGGTCACTTCAACAGCATCCACTTTCACACCAGCCTGCTCTAAATTCTGTCTGAGTTCTACGGTCTGGGCTTCTAATGCCTCTTTTACCACTGCATTCTGTGTCATGATCTTTGCTGTCACTGCGCCTTCCTGCTCGGTAACCTTAAGAATGATCTTTCCGAGGTTCTGCGGGTTCAGCTGTAACTCCATGCTCGTCTTATCTTCTGTCAGGATCACTCTTGCGGACTCTACGATCTGATCGATCACATCCTGTGTATTTACACTCTGCTGTAACGGTTCTACTGTCTCAACATTAGCAAATTCCTGTACCACCTGACTCTGTGGTGTGATAACCGCCCCGTCTGCAGTATGGGCTGTCTCATTTGTAAAACGGAACCTGCCGGGTGTATCAGAAGAATTGTTCTGATCTGTGGAATCCTCTGCCGCATTTTCGGATGTCATCCTATTCTGTACAGTTTCCTGTTCCGGAATATCTTCCGTTACCTCAGAAGACTGTGTATCCTGCGCAGCCACCTTCTGTTCTTTCACAGGTGCATTTTCTGCTGCTTTTGTCTGTCTTCCATCCTCTACCACAAATTTCTGTGTTGATGCACTGGTATCCTCTGTGACTGTCTGATCTGTAACAACTGCCTCATCCACAGATGCTTCTGTTTCCTGTCCGGTAACAGCATCTGACGATCCGGCATTATCGTCCATCACTTTGGCAACTGCGCTCTGAAACTCTTCCAGACTCATGTCAAGTGCATTTAAAATATCTTTTCCAATGTCATTGACACTCTGCAGTACATTTACAAACTGTTCACTGCACAAAAGCTGTGGTACGCTGTCTGCTCCGGTAAGTTCTGCCACAAGATTTGCAAGATTATTCTGATTCAGCAGATCCTGGAACTGCAAGCCAAGGGTCTGCATTGCTGCTTCAATCGCTTCATCGGACACGCCAAGCTCCTCTTTCAGAACTTCTTTTACATCTTCTGTAAACTGTTCGAACTGCTCTTTGACAACATCCTCAGATGTGACCTGTTTTATCTCTGATGCGATCGTATTATCCTTGTACTGATACTTCTGATAATCATCTGCCGCTTTCACAGTGTCCTTACTGCCATTTGCTGCTGTCTTTACTGTTTCGTTGTGGTCAATCCCTGCATAAGATGCTGTCTGACGGTTTCCGGACTGTTTCATCATAGAACCAAAATCTACTTTTCCAGTGGTGATCCGGGTATTGCTTTCTGTCCCCTGCACAGACTGTGTGCTTTGGTTAAACATTTTTCCTAATTCAGAAATTGTTGTACCAGCCATATGCTTCCTCCTTTCTTCTTTTATCGTCTTACTGTCTGGCAGTATGCACTGCCCGGAAAAGATCCTCAGATCTCTCCCTCTATTCTGAAGGCTCCATGATCTCAGTTACTTTTGCTGCCGTATCCGAGTTCATCTTACCGAGAATATCTCCTCTGGACTGCGTGTCCATATTGGATAATATATCTGCTACCAATTGAAGGTTGTCTGTCATTGTATCAAAAATAGCTGCCGCCTCTTTCGGCTTCATGCTGGAATAAGTCTTCACATAATCATCCATCTGTTCATCCGTCAGAGTCTGTTCTACCACCTGTTTATAAAGCACTTCCGCATTTGCCGCATCAATGCTCTCATAATACTCTTTGTAATTACTTATATCGGGAGCATCTTCCGAAAAGACAACATCCTCATACCATTTTTCTTTTTCCTTCTCAAAATCTGCCTCATTCTGCTTATAGGTATCCAGCTCTTTCGCCTTGTCCTCTAACTGTGCAATATAATCTGCATCAGAATTTGCACTGTTCTGGGCATCTGCAAGCTCAATCTCAAGCTCTTTGATCCGGTTGATCGCATCATCCAGATTTGTGTATGCATACTGGCTGTCTTCCGTGGAAACCTCCTCTGTGACAGAATCCGGCAAAATCTTATTCAGATAAGGAACATCTTTGATCACCGGAGCTAAGACTCCCGAGCCAAACCCACCTACATCCAGCTTGATCAGCATTGCAAAGATGGCAAGCCAGATCAGAATGATAATAATCGTGACAAAGAAAACAAGGATTTTGCCTCCAACGGTTTCCTCATCTCCATCCAGATCATCCGGATTTTTCTGTTTTCTCTTCTTTTTTTCCAGCTTTTTTGCCGCCTTTAACTGTTTTTTATCTAAAACTTCATTTTCCTGCTGTAATTCTTCCTGCTGCTTTTGTTCTGCCATAATCTCGTCCATGCCTTTCTCGTATATTGCCCTGTCAAAATTACCGGGTTTCTGTCATCCCCTCATGATAGGTGTAACTTACAAGCTCATCAATTTCTTTATTCTCTGCATATTGCATTTCCTGTTTAAAAACTTCAAACGCCTGCTCTTTCAGTTTCTCATGCGTCTTTCTTTCCATCATGACTTCATTGAGTTTCAACCGGGCAGCCTCTACATTTTTTTCTGCGACATGCACATTCATCATCTGGCTGCGCTGCATCGTTTTCATGGTATCTACTGCCCGCTTGCATTCTTTGATCTTAGGTACATCAATGGTTCCATTCACCAAATTTCTCGCCTGGCTTTCATAACCTGCCTTGCGTATCATGATCTGCTGGAGTTTTCCCTGTTCATCCATGAGTTTTGCATTTGCAACTCCATATGCAATCTTCGCCTGGCCTTCCATTTTTTCTTTTATATCTAATATGCTTTGCATCCGATATGCAAATTTTGCCATATCCTATCAACCTCTAATCATTAAAAAGTGCACGCAGCAGATCAATCTCCTGTTCAAACTGGAATTTTTCGTCGGTCTTCTGCATCAGGAAATCATTTACAGCATCGATTTTCTGGATGGCATAATCGATATTCCTGTTAGAACCGCTCTTATAGGCTCCAATATTGATCAGATCTTCCGCCTCATTGTATGTAGCAAGTACATTTTTTAACCTGCCTGCCAGTTCTTTATGTTCCGGCGTTGCAATGGAACTCATAACCCTGGAAATACTCTGTAAAATATCAATGGCCGGATAGTGGTTTTTATGTCCCAGTTTTCTGGACAGCATGATGTGTCCGTCTAAAATGCTCCGGGCTGTATCTGTGATCGGTTCATTAAAATCATCACCATCTACCAGTACTGTATATAATCCGGTGATCGATCCTTTATCTGAAGTTCCTGCACGCTCTAACAGTTTTGGCATCTCCGAATATACACTCGGCGGATATCCTCTGGTTACAGGCGGTTCTCCGGATGCAAGTCCGATCTCGCGCTGTGCCATGGAAAAACGTGTCAGGGAATCCATCATCAGAAGCACATCTTTTCCCTGATCCCTGAAATACTCTGCAATGGATGTCGCCGTCATTGCTGCCTTCTTACGGATCAATGCCGGTTTGTCAGAAGTCGCCACAACGACAATGGAACGTTTCATACCCTCTTCTCCAAGATCCCGTTCCACAAATTCGCGCACCTCACGGCCACGCTCACCGATCAGGGCAATGACATTGATATCTGCCTTTGTATTTCTTGCAAACATACCAAGCAGTGTACTTTTTCCGACACCGGAACCTGCAAAAATTCCGATACGCTGTCCTTTTCCGACTGTGATCAATCCGTCGACCGCTTTCACGCCGAGAGGAAGCACCTCACTGATGATCTTTCTTGACATCGGATCCGGAGGCTGTGCATCGACCGGATATTCATACGGTGTTTCTAATTTGTCAATGTCCGTTGGACGTCCAATTCCGTCTAAGGTATGCCCTAAGAGTTCATTTCCTACAGGAACAGATAAAGGATGCCCCGTATTTTCAACGATACATCCTACTCCTATCCCCTCTACGCTCTCATAAGGCATCAAAAGCAGTCTTTTATCCCTGAAACCCACAACCTCAGCCATTACCACGGTGTCAGCATTTTCATCAATGATAATTCTGCACAAGTCATTCAGTTTTGCGTCCGGACCTACGGATTCAATGGTCAATCCAACAATTTTAACAACTTTTCCAAGCCGTTTAAAATATGTATTCTCCGCCAGTCGTAAATACTTGTTATACCTGCTGTCCACTTTCAACCATCCTTATAAGCATAGTGATTTTATATCTTTTATGAGATTTTCGAGCTGCACACCAAGGCTGCAGTCGAATACTCCCGAGTCTGTCTCGATCACGCAGGAATTTCCATCCATGGAGGAATCTGCAACAATCTCGATCTCGATTCCGGCTCCCACTCGTTCCAGAATTTCTTCTTTATGATTCTCCAAAAACATTACATTGCTGTTAGCAACCTTGATGCGGAATTTTTTATCTCCCTCGATATTTAAAATTGCATCATCAATGAGATACATCAGAATGTGTTTTTTATTATCAAACTGAATATGGAATACTTTGTTAAAAACCTCAAGGATCACATCTACCAGATCCTTTTCCATATTTTTTTGTTTCTCCCTGAATTCATCCTGAAGCGTTTCCTGTTTGCTCTGATATTCGTTCTGTAACTCTTCACGCTGCGTTGCCAGTTCACTCTCCAGGCTCTGTCTTCCCTCCTGATATCCGGTATTTTTTGCATTCTCCCGGATATCTTCAGCTTCCTGATTCGCCTGATTTAAAATTGCTTGTGCCTGCGCCTGTGCTTCCGCCAGAATTTTTTCAGCTTCTTTTTTTGCTTCAGCGACATGGTCGATCTCCTCCACATAATCTGTGTCAGGACCGACAATTCCTGCTGAGAAGCCATTCTCATCCGTTGTTTTTTGTTCCCTGCGCTTAAGCTCTGCCATCTTCTCTAAACGTTTTTCTACAATATCATCTGAGTTAATGACACGTTTATTATTCGGCTCGTTGTGCACGAAATATTGTTTGTAAAGATTAGGCAATAATCTCGTCACCTCCGCCTCTTGAAATTACGATCTCACCTGCATCTTCAAGTTTTCGGATCACACTGACAATCTTCTGCTGTGCCTCCTCAACATCCTTCATACGCACAGGTCCCATAAATTCCATATCCTCTTTGATCATGGCTGCCAGACGTTTTGACAGGTTGTTGAAGATCGCATTCTGAACATCTTCGTTTGCACCTTTCAATGCCACGCCAAGATCTGAGTTTTCAACATCACGAAGAACACGCTGGATAGCTCTGTCATCGAGAAGAAGGATATCCTCAAATACGAACATCTTCTTACGGATTTCATCTGCAAGCTCAGGTTCTTCAATTTCAAGAGATTCCATAATATGCTTCTCTGTAGAACGGTCTACCGTATTTAAGATATTCACGATCGCATCGACACCTCCGACAATCGTGTAATCCTGGTTGACCAGAGAAGAAAGTCTTCTTTCTAACACGCGCTCCACCTCTTTGATCACATCCGGTGATGTACGATCCATCATTGCGATCCTCTTTGCAACATCCGCCTGTTTCTCCGGTGGAAGTGCTCCTAAAACCATCGCCGCCTGCGATGCTGTCAGATATGATAAAATCATTGCGATCGTCTGTGGATGCTCATCCTGGATAAAGTTCAAAAGCTGACTCGGATCTGTCTTCCGCACGAACTCGAATGGGCGAACCTGTAAGGAAGCAGTCAGCTTGGAGATAACCTCCTGTGCTTTTTCCTGTCCAAGAGCCTTATCAAGAAGCTCTTTTGCATAACCGATACCACCCTCTGCGATATACTGCTGTGCCAGACACACCTGATAAAACTCATTTAAAATATCTTCTTTTACCTGTGGAGACACGCTTCTTGTATTTGCGATCTCCAGCGTAAGTTCCTCAATCTCTTCTTCTTTCAGATGTTTAAAAATATCTGCGGAACGTTCAGGTCCTAATGTAATCAGCAGGATTGCGGCTTTCTGAACGCCATTGTAATCTGCAGTTGCCATATTCTACTCCCACTCCTCATTCAGCCAGTTTCTAAGTAAGGAAGCTGCCGCTTCCGGATTTTCTTCTACGAATTTTTCTATCAGGACTCTTGTCTCTGATTTTTCATTGAATCCGATATCCTGCAATGTATCTGCAGATTCTTTCGTGGATTCAAGCAGAGACTCCACGGAAAGTTCCGGCTCCGGCTCGACTGCTTTCTCTTTTCTTGTACTGCGGAATACTACATAACCTAACAGTGCAAAAATCAATACTGCAAGGATGATCTGCAGATAATCCGATATAGTCCGTGTACTTCCTTTGCTATACTGGAACATCGGCTGATCATATGCAATGATCGTGATATTGCTCACCGGTACGCCTGTTGCATTGGAGATCAGCGTATAAAGATCCTGGTCTACTTCCGCCTTTACCGGTTCACTGTTTGCAGCAACATACTCATCAAAGGTCATGTCACCGAGCGTTCCGGAAGCACGCAGTGTATCCTCATCATAGATCACATAGTTCGTTGCGACTGCAGATATGGATGAGCCGTCATAATTAACAGTTCCTACTGCCGGTGTTGTTGTTGTGATTTTCTCGTTATTCTGGTAGTTTGTATTCGTCTCAGACACACTGGAACTTGTGTAATCATTATCTTCTAGTACATAAGACGTATCATCGTCATTGGAATCGGTTCCCGGTGTTGCCGCTGCTCCACCGACTGCATTCGATTCATATTCACTCTTTGATCCCACCATACCGTTTGTCTGTCCATCCGGCGCATAATACTCATGTGTGGATTCTGTGGTCTGGTCAAAATTCATCGCAAGATTCAGGCCGACTTCTACATTATCAAACAGTGATGATCCTACAAGGACATCTTTTACCTGACCTTTTACCTGATTTTCGGCTTTGGTCTTTAAAGACAACTGGTTGTTGGCATTTCCTGTCACAGACGTATCATCCTGACCAGAGAAAAGAACATTTGAACTATTATCGAGGATGAGCACATTGGATGTGTCATCATTTCCAACATTTGTTGCAAGATATTTTGCAAGTCCGGCTGCCTGTTCATCATCCATCGTTCCGTTGAGCGTCAGGATCGCTGTCACATATGCCTGTTCACCTTTGGAGAGGATCGTTCCATCTTCATCCGGCAGATCCAGTGTCACTGCCGCTGCATCTACATTCGATAATGTCTCAAGCTTCTCAGCATAATACTCTTCGAGATATAATTTATATTTTTTTGTTTTATCCGCCTCGGTGGAGCTGAAACCGCCATCAAACACATCGCTTAACTTTGTGCCGCTGGTTGGGATATCATTTGTTCCAAGAACGATGGAAGCATTTGCGTAATCCTTTTCATTTACCTGAAAGGCAAGTCCATCAGCGGAGAGTTCATAGGAAATATTCTCAGAGTCAAGTATGTTCTTGACCTGCCCGGATTCTGCTGTTGTTTCGCAGGTAACTAATGTTACCATTTTCGGTTTGGAAACGACTGCCGCAAGAATTGCAAGAGCCACAAGCACAACTGCCACAATGCTGATCAGCAGTGTCTTTTGTTTTGTATTGAATTTTTTCCACCATTCTAGGATTCTGTCTAAAACCTTTTGTACCTGTTCCGGCATTTTCATCTACCCTCGTTCACTAAATTTGCATATTCATGATTTCTTTGTATGCATCGATCATTTTATCTCTCACTGCCACCGTATACTGGATCGCAGTAAGTGCTTTGGTCTGTGCCGTCGACAGATCATGTGTGTTCTCTGACTGTCCCAATGCAAAACGGATCGCCTCTGACTGTGCGTTGTTCTGCAAGTCGTTTGTCTCTGAAACCATATTCATCGCAGATGAAAGGACAGAACTGAACGAATCATCATCTGTCGTGACCAGCCTGTTCTGCTGTGCGATCTGATTCAGATAATCTGAACTGATATTTGTCAATGAACTGATATCCATATGTCATACCACCTTACTTATCTTTTATCTTTACTTATTTTCCAATGGAGAGTCCGCTCTGTGCAATTGATTTTGCAGCCTCGAATGCTGTTGTGTTTGCCTCATACGCACGGGATGCATCAATAAGGTTCGTCATCTCTGTGACCGTATTCACATTCGGATAAGAAACATAACCATTCTCATCCGCATCCGGATTGGACGGATCATACTCCATGATAAAATCTGTCTCTGTATCTTCTCTGACAGAGGAAACTTTTACACCATTTCCCACGAACTTAGATCTGGCATTCTGATAATACCTTGAGAAAGGAGTCACTTCCTTCTCTGCAAAAGTAACAATTTTTCTTCTGTATGGAGTTCCATCTTCTGTTCTTGTTGTATTTACATTTGCAATATTCTCTGCAATGGTATCCATACGGAAACGCTCCGCAGTCATTCCCGAAGCACTGATATCAAACGCCTGAAATAAAGCCATTTTTATCCTCCTGTAATCCTGCTCTTATTTTACTTTAAAACTGCCTGCATTCTCGTAAAATCAGAGGTGATGCTGTTCGTAAGTGCCTGATAACGGATCGTCTCCGATGCCAGTTCCACATTCTCGGTATCCGGATCCACGTTGTTTTGGTCCAGACGGTAAGAATAATTTGATGAGTCTGTATAGGTAGATACATTCAGACCGGAAAGATCCGCATTTAAGGAACGGATTTTCTTGTCCAGCGTTGTGTATTTGGAGTGGCCTAATTCTCTCTGAAGTACAGACTCAAAATCCACTTCCTGTCTCTTATATCCCGGCGTATCTGTGTTCGCAAGATTATTCATAATCGCAGTCTCACGAAGCCAGCTTGCATCCGCCGCTTTATCCAACACATTGATATAGTCAAATGCGTTCGTAGTAATCATGACACATTCCCCTTCCAATTTACATAATTCAACAGTAACCTAGTTTTATTATAAAGAATAAATCAAAAAACACAAGTCTTTTTTTACCATTTTTGACATATCTTGTAGATTTTTGACTGTCAGGCACAATATGGTGCTTTGTTTTTTCAATCTGTGTTCCCATCTTCCCTGACAATTCCTGCTTAATGTGAAAAAAGGACTCTATAGCAAGCTATAAAATCCCTTTTTTGCGTAAATTCCTTTATTTTATGTTATTTTCTTTCTTGATCTGTTCCAGTTCATCAAAGACAACGTCATTCAGAACTTTGATATAGGTTCCCTTCATGCCGGAAGATCTTGATTCGATCACTCCTGCGCTCTCAAACTTGCGAAGTGCATTGACGATCACAGATCTTGTGATCCCTACACGGTCTGCAATCTTACTTGCAACAAGAATCCCCTCTTTGCCATCCATCTCCTCAAAAATGTGGGTGATGGCTTCCAGTTCTGAAAAAGAAAGCGTGCTGATCGCAGATTTTACGATCTGGACCTTTCTTGTCTCCTCAGCGTTCTCTTCATTCACCGAACGCATCATCTCAAGACCCACCACGGTTGTCCCATATTCACTCAAAATAATATCATCAATATCATAAGGATCATTCTCCCGGTACACAAACAGTGTTCCGAGCCGTTCTCCTGCAATGTCGATTGGTGTTATGATCGCAGTATATTTCTTAATGTCATTCACAAATCCCAACGTCTCGAGATTGACATTCTCTTTTGTGGACAGGATTCCAAGTAAACGTTCATTCAGCAATGGATCGATAAACCCGCCAACCTCATCCACGATCAGCTCCCGGATCTCTTCCACACCATCCGTCAGACCGGTTCCTAACACTTTTCCCTTTTTACTGATCACAAGAATGTTAGAGTTTAAAATATCCTTAAGCACATCACAGATATCATTAAATACCACTTTTGACGAATTGTTGTTATGCAGCAATTTATTGATTTTTCTTGTTTTATCTAACAATTGAACGCTCATTTGACGGCCTCCCATAATTTTTTGCTGGTTTTTTATGACATTTTGTATTTTAGCACATTTATTCAGAAAATTCAATATATTCAAATTATTCCTGATTTTTTTCTTTCTTCTCTGTCACATAACCACACTGCTCGTCTGCGCAGACAATTTTACTGCCTTTCACAACCATATAGCCGCCGCATTTCGGGCATTTCTCTTCTACCGGACGTGACCAGCTCATAAAGTCACATTCCGGGTTATTCTCACAGCCGTAATACTTTCTGCCCTTCTTGGTCTTTTTGAGTACGATCTCTTTGCCACATTTCGGACATTTGACACCGATTTTTTCCAGATAAGGTTTTGTGTTGCGGCATTCCGGGAATCCAGGGCAGGCAAGGAACTTACCATGCGGTCCATATTTCACCACCATATTTCTTCCACAGACATCGCAGACCACGTCAGTCACTTCATCCTCAATTTTGACCTTCTCAAGATCTTTTTCTGCAGCCTCCACTGCTTTTTCAAGATCCGGATAGAAATTCTCTATGACTGTCTTCCAGTTAACAGTCCCCTCGCCGACACTGTCGAGCAGGTTCTCCATGTTTGCCGTGAAATGTTCATCCACGATAGATGGAAAAGATTCCTTCATGATCTGGTTTACCACTTCACCGAGTTCTGTCACGTAAATGTTCTTATTTTCCTTTACAATATAGCGTCTTGCAAGAATCGTTGTAATGGTCGGGGAATAGGTACTCGGACGTCCGATTCCAAGTTCCTCTAATGTCTTGACCAGAGACGCCTCTGTATAGTGTGCCGGCGGCTGGGTAAAATGCTGTTTTTCATCAAGCTTTTCCAAAGAAAGCTCCGTACTCTCATCGATCGACTTCAGCAGTACATTATTTTCTGCCTTTTCGTCATCCTCACTGGTGTACACAGACATAAATCCATCAAATGTGATCTTGGATGCCGATACTGTAAACCGGTAATTTCCGGCACCGATCTTCACGTTGGTCGTCTCATATACCGCAGATGCCATACGGCTTGCTGCAAAACGTTTCCAGATCAGCTGATACAGGCGAAACTGATCTCTGGAAAGGGAATCTTTGACCATTGCCGGTGTACGATTGATATCGGATGGACGGATGGCCTCATGTGCATCCTGGATCTTTGCGCCGGACTTTTTGGCAGTTGTCTGTGTTGCAAGATAATTTTCACCGTAATTTTTTCCGATGTACTCATGTGCCTGTGCATCTGCTTCCTCGGAAATGCGGACAGAGTCTGTACGCAGGTAAGTGATGAGACCGACCGTTCCCTGCCCCTTCACATCCACACCTTCATAGAGTTGCTGGGCGATTCTCATCGTCTTTGAGATTGGGAAGTTCAGCGCTTTGGATGCCTCCTGCTGCAGAGTACTGGTCGTAAATGGAAGCGGTGCTTTTTTCACACGCTCGCCCTTTTTTACCTCGATCACTTTAAATGTCTCTTTGGAGATTTCTGCCATCACGCGGTCCATCTCCTCCCTCGAAGAGATATTCATCTTGCTCTCGCTGTCTCCGTAGAACTTTGCAAGTAAAGGCTTTTTCTCACCTGCGATCTTTAATTCTGCGTCAAGTGTCCAGTATTCTTCCGGAATAAAAGCGTTGATCTCCTCCTCGCGGTCACAGATGATGCGAAGTGCAACCGACTGCACACGTCCGGCACTTAAGCCACGTTTTACTTTTGCCCAGAGCAGCGGACTGATCTTATAACCAACCATACGGTCTAAGATACGTCTCGCCTGCTGCGCATTCACAAGGTTCATGTCAATGTCTCTCGGCTGTTTCAAAGACGCTTTCACCGCACTCTGTGTGATCTCATTGAAACTGATTCGGTTGACATCTTTGCCTTCCAGTTTTAATGCCTTGCTAAGATGCCAGGAAATCGCTTCACCCTCACGGTCCGGGTCAGTTGCGAGATACACTTTATCTGCTTTTTTCACTTCTTTGCGAAGATTTGCAAGGATATCTCCTTTTCCTCGGATAGTAATGTACTTCGGTTCAAAATCATGTTCCACATCAACCCCAAGCTGACTCTTTGGGAGATCGCGCACATGTCCGTTTGATGCTGCAACCTCATAATTTTTTCCCAGAAATTTTTTAATTGTCTTCACCTTTGCCGGTGATTCCACGATAACCAGGTACTTAGCCATTCAACTGTCTCCTTACTTTCAGATTTTGCGTATATAATAATTTTTAAAAGATTCCGTGATAAAGTCCTTCTGAATCAGTCTCTGCAGGATATCTGCCATCTGAGGCATTGCAAATCCTGTCTTTTTCAAAAGTTCTTCCATACTTTTCGGTCGTAAACTCAAACAAGCATACACCAAGCTTTCATCTTTTTCAAGTAATAATTTGTTAAAATTTTCTTGAGTTGTGTCAATACATGTATACAATTCAAGATCTTTTACAAAATCTTCTACACTGTTTATAATGCCTGCACCCTGCCGGATCAGGTTATTGCAGCCCATGCTTAAGGAATCTGTCACACGCCCCGGAACTGCATAAATATCCTTTCCCTGCTCCAGCGCAAAATCAGCTGTGATCAGGGAACCGCTTCTCTCCTTTGCCTCCACGATCACGACCACATCCGAGAGCGCTGATATGATCCGGTTCCTGGCAGGAAATAATTGTGCGATCGGTTCAGTCTCCGGCGGATATTCCGAGATGATTCCTCCATGCGAAAGAATATTCTCATACAATTTCTGATTCGTTCTGGGATAACAGACATTTACGCCGCACCCCAGCACCGCATACGTATTTCCGCCCGCTTTTAATGCTCCAATATGTCCGTATGCATCAATTCCTCTTGCCATGCCGCTTAAAACCTCCGCCCCGCAAAGCGCCAGTTTTTCACCGATCTGTTCTGCCATTTTCTTTCCGTATTCCGAGCACATTCTCGCCCCGACGACCGCCACTCTTCTTTTTGAGAAATCAGGCATTTTCCCTTTGATGTACAAACTGTATGGAGCATCCACGATATTCTTAAGCTGCCTGGGATATGACTCCATCTCGCAGGATAAAAAAGAGATCCCGCTTTCTCCCAGCGCAGCATATTTTTCTTCCAGATCCCAGTTTTTCTTCCGGTCAGTGATCGCATGCACCTGGCGGTCAGACAGCCCGGAGAGCTTTTCTAACTGCTCTTTTTTCAGAAAATAAATTTCTTCCGCAGAACCTGCCTGTCCCAAAAGGCGGTGGATCGTCTTACAGCCGACACCCGGAATATTCGAAAGCCAGTACTGATATTTCATAACGAATCCCTCCAGAATCTTTTATCAATATTGCGATAGCAGACTGCCTCATTCAAATGCGCATCCAGAATGTTTTCAGAGGCGTCCATATCTGCCAGAGTCCGCGCAACCTTTAAGATTTTATGATAAGACCGGGCAGTCAGATTTAACTGTTTGTAAATTTTCTTCATATATTTTTCCTGATCTTTCGACAGAGCACAATATTCTGCAATCCGTGCAGCCGGAATCTGGCTGTTAAACTGAAAATCTTCGTTCTGATAACGTTTTTTCTGGATCGCATGCACTTCTATCACACGTTCACGGATTGCATCTGAACATTCCTCTTTTTTCGTCCCATTCAGCTCTTCAAATTTAATCTGTGGCGTCTCCACGCAGATGTCAATGCGGTCTAAGAGCGGCTGGCTGATGCGGTTGATATAGCGTTCAATGGAAGTAGCCGTGCATCTGCATTTCTGCATATCGGGATAATAACCGCATTTGCAGGGATTCATGGCAGCCACAAGGATAAAATCAGCCGGATATTCATACGTGCCGTTTACGCGCACTAAACGCACTTCCTTTTCCTCCATCGGCTGTCTTAAGATCTCAATAGTATTTTGCTTAAATTCCGGCAATTCATCCAAAAATAAAACGCCCTTGTGTGCCAGAGAGATCTCTCCCGGCTTTGGGATCAGTCCACCACCCACTAATCCCTGCGTTGTGATCGTATGATGCGGACAACGGAACGGACGTTCCTCCATTAATTGTTCCCGTAATCGAAACTGTCCGGATACACTGTAAATTTTCGAAAGTTCCATCTGCTCTTTTTCATCAAGCGGCGGAAGGATCGTCGGTATCCGCATTGCCGTCATAGTCTTACCGGCACCGGGTGGACCTATCATCAACAGATTGTGCATACCGCTCACTGCCACCTCACAGGCTCTCTTCACAAAATATTGTCCCTGAATATCCGAAAAATCGAGCATCTGTGCCGTTTTTGCCACAACTTTTCCTATTTCTTTTTCAATGTATGTACCACCGTTTAAAATATGTATCATTTCTGCAATACTCTGCACCGCAAAAATTTCTATCTCTTTTACAAGCAGCGCCTCTGTCTGATTCTCCGCCGGTACGATACAACGTGTGACGCCGCGTTCCTTTGCCTCTGCCACCATAGGCAGTATTCCATTGACGGGCTTTACATCCCCGCTTAAACTGATCTCACCCACGACCATCGTGTCCTTTAACGCTTCCTCCGGCACAATACCAATGGCACAAAGTACTGCGGCAACAACCGGAAGATCGAATCCTGATCCGGTTTTTCTGATATTAGCAGGGATAAAATTGATCGTGATACGTTTTGGTGGCAGAATATACCCTGTATTTTTCAGTGCTGTGCGCACACGCTCTTTGGATTCTTTTACCTCAGGTGAAAGTGACCCGACCATCTCAAAAAGCGGCATACCATCTGAGACATCCGCCTCCACATAGACCGGGATGCTCTTAATCCCCTGGATGATCGAGGTAGTTACTAAACTATACAAATAACCTTCCTTTCCATCGTTTTCTGCATCAAAAATAAATGTATTCGAAAATACGCTGTGGATACCGCAGGGAATCCTGCAATGATTCTGATAAAAAAGATTCCGACATCCGGCAGAAGCCCTCATACATCTGCCAGATGCAGTTTTAGTATAGCACATTTTCCAGATTTTACAATATTTCTTCTATATTATAATACACCTAAAATGCCTGCCTGAGTTTTTCAATCGCCCTCTTTTCGATCCTCGAAACATAGGATCTGGAAATCCCAAGTTTTCTTGCGATCTCCCTCTGTGTCATTGTCTTTTTCCCATAGAGTCCGTAACGGTTTATGATAATAAACAATTCCCTTCCGGACAATGTCTGCGGAATAATTTCATTCAGCCGTCTGACTTTGCGGTCCTGTTCCAGCAATTCCACAACATCCTCGTCCTCGCTGACCACAACATCCAAAAGCTGGATCTGGTTCCCCTCTTTATCAGTTCCAATCGGCTCATACAGGGAAACTTCTTTCGACGTTTTCTTTTTTGCCCGGAAATGCATTAATAGTTCATTGTCAATACACCTTGCCGCGTAGGTTGCAAGCCTGCTCCCATAATCCTCCTTGTATGTTTCCACTGCCTTGATCAGTCCAATGGTTCCGATGGAGATCAGATCCTCCATCTCATCCTCCGGGCTCTGGTATTTTTTTGCCACATGGGCAACCAGCCGCATATTGCGCTCGATCAGCTCGTTTCTCGCCTCAAGGTCACCATTTTTCATTTTCTTCAGACATTCGCTTTCCTGTTCCATCGTCAACGGAGATAAAAATGTTTTCAAAACGCACCTTAAAAGCTTTCTTGATACATCTTATGTTTGGGGCAAGTTCTCCGTGCTTTTCCTCTTTTATTTTTTCGCGTTTTTGGCTATAATCGTTTTATGGACTTAGGAAAGGAACGATTATGACACGTGATTTAGAATATAACATAACCGCACAGGACAATGGTGTGACCATCTCTGACTATCTGAAAAAGCAGGGTTTTTCCCATGCCGTGACCGTGCAGTTAAAAAAGATCCCGGAAAGCATTCTCTTAAATGGAAAATGGGAATATATGGGTACAAGTCTTAACGGCGGCGATTGTCTTTTTATCCATTTTGAGGAAACGGAAAGCTCTGAAAATATTGTTGCCACCAATCTCCCTCTCTCCATCTGTTATGAAGATGAGGACATTTTAGTGGTAAACAAACCAGCCGATATGCCAATCCATCCTTCCATGAACAATTATGACAACACACTCGCCAATGCTGTCTGCCATTATTACCAGACACAGGGTATTCCTTATACATTCCGCTGTGTCAACCGCTTAGACCGGGACACCACCGGGCTCACCATACTTGCCAAACACCTCATCAGTTCCGCAATATTAAACAGTGAGGTGTCAGTCCGGGGCATAAGCAGGGAATATCTTGCCATTGTGAAAGGTTTCACAGAGGATGAGGGGACAGTCAACGCTCCAATCGGGCGGAAAGAAGGTTCCACGATAGAACGGCAGATTGATGAGCTTTATGGCGAAACTGCCATCACGCATTATAAAAGACTTGCCTATCAAGACGGTCTTTCCCTGCTCTCCCTGAAATTAGAAACCGGACGTACCCATCAGATCCGCGTCCATATGAAAGCTATCGGCCATCCATTGATCGGTGATTTTTTATACAATCCTGATTTTACAAAGATAAACAGACAGGCTCTGCACTCTTACCGGCTTCGTTTCACCCACCCGGTCACAAAGAAACCGCTGGTGTTCACTGCTCCTTTGCCGGAAGATATGCAGGCTCTTTTTCCTGAAATGATATTATGATTCTTTTTTTAACTGTTCTTTCAATTGCAGTAACGGTTCTTTCTCATACGGGATTTTATGGGAGAGAACCTCTTCCCGGATAAAGCGGTTCGTTGCTTTTTCCCCTTTTATCGCAAGCATTTCCAACAGAAGTTCTAACAATGCCCTCGTATCATCATGGAGCACATGAAATTGCCGTCCATTCATATAATATGCTAAAGCACTGTCGTCCCGGTACTTTTCTTTTTGGTAGTTCTTCGATGCCGCTACGCGGTCTATATACATTTCCACCACATAATTGACCGGCATCTTCATGCCGCAGAGACCTTTGTGTTCCCCTTTATGCGGTCCTTTTTTATCCGGTATTCCATAATCAATCCAGTACTCTAAATGGTGTTTGTTCCTGCCCTTGTGATGCAGCCATGCGGAAGAATAACCAATCGCCTCACGCTCTGCATTGTTCGGGCTCATATTGCCCTGATAGTATTTACATCCTACAATAAACTCGGTCGGACTGTATTTTGAAAGATCGTGAAGCAGTCCCTGCTTAATGAGTCCAACCTGAAAGCACCCTTTCATCACAAGCATTTTATGATGGTTGATCGTGCAAAAATGTTTCCAAATATTCATTTCCCTGACTTCCTATTTTCCAAGTAATAAAACGACAGACTGCGGTCTGACCGTGATCCTGTGCTGGTTTTCCGCCAGTTTTTCCTCTGGCAGGAAAGCATGTTCCTGCTCTGCGGTGTCCATGACTACATACCATTTCTTCTTCCCGGCAAGCTTCGGCAGGGCAAGTTCATTCACTCCAGTATGGAAATTATAGCCAATATAGACCATATCATCCGGCTCACCAGCATCATTCACGGCATAATCCCCACAGTACATCACACCAAATGCCCCCTTTTCTTCCGGGAGTCCTGCTGCCCATGCATTGTCCGAGTGATAAGACAGATCCGGACAGCCTTTATGCTGATAATCATTCAGATGCATCGGTTCGGCTTTGCGGATCACCGGATGTGCCTTACGGAATGCTGCAAGTTTTTGTACAAACTCCTGCAGCGCCTCCATGCCTGTGTTCCTCTTCCAATTCACCCATCCGGTTTTGTTATCCTGACAATATGCATTATTATTGCCCTGTTGGGAATTCAGTGCCTCATCCCCTGCAAGGAGCAGCGGCACTCCCTGTGCAAAAAACACCATGGACAACGCCATATATAAGTGTTTTCTTCGAAGTTCCTTCACATACTTTCTTGAAGTTTTACCCTCTGTGCCACAGTTGATGCTGAAATTATAATTTGAACCGTCTGCATTTTCTTCGCCGTTTGCCTCATTGTGTTTCTCACAATAGGAAAAAAGATCTGCCAGCGTAAAGCCATTATTGTTTGCCATAAAATTGACAAAACCGACTGTTTTGTTCTGTTTCTTCTGCTGATTGCTAAATTCAAAAAGGCTGCCACCCTGATGATTTAACAATTTTCTTCCCGTATAAAGATACTCGTCATTGTATACAAACAGATGTGGGTAGTGTTCCTTCTCCTTCCACAACTGTTCCGGGATATACTGATAAAAGATCTTACTTCTCCGCAGGTATAAATCCTGGGCGATTGCAGTGATCGGCACATTTTCCCCAATCAGATGAAAACCATCTGCACGAAATTCAGTTGCCCAGTAACGAAGTACGTCCAGAATCAGGTTCTGATTCTCCTCCTGCTCAAAATACATCTCCATCACGCACTCCATCTGATTCTGATGCAGTGTATCGATCAGATGTTTCAATTCCCGTGTCACATTTTTACTATACCCATAAGAGGCTTTCGGCGCAAAATAGGATCCCTTCGCATATCCCCAGTAATTGACTTTCCATTTTTCTTTCTCTGTCTCAGAACCGGTCTTCTTTTCCGGGAGGCATCCCTTTGGTATATACCCCGGGAGCTTTTGTTTCTTCGGGATCTCAATCTCCTCAAACTCATAGACCGGCATCAGTTCCACAGTCGTCACGCCTAACGCTTTCAGATAGGGAATCCGCTCCTCCACTGCCGCAAATGTCCCACGCATTTTTCCCTTTTTCCCGGAATCCATGGAAAATCCCCGGACATGAAGCTTATACATGACCATTTCGTTTTTCGGGATCTCCGGGCAGCACGCACTCTGCCATTCATATTCTTTTTCCTCAAAACTGCCACAGACTAAAAAATCACATTCTGCCCTTCTCTCGTCATCCCACTTTTCTCTTCCTGCAATCTTTGATGCATAGGGATCCGGCACTATCTCTCCATTGATCTCATAATTATATAATAAATGATCTGCTTTCAACCCATGTATGTAAACAGATCTGACTGCCCCTCTGCAAAATGCAGCCGGAGCCTCCACCCTGCCGGCGACCTTTAAGGATCTGTCATATAATATGACTGCACACACATCTTCTTTCTCTCCTGCAAAGGTAAAAATGACACCATCTTTTACGCTCTGCAATCCAAATCTTAAATAATTACCTTCTGTCACTGTATAGTTCATTCTGTCACCAGCCTTGTATTTTTTCAAAAAAATGTTACGACATATAATATTATTATACCTTTAACCGATAACTTTGTATAGAAGAATGTTTTTTTGCATTTCATGAATTTTTTATCTACACAACAGGAAAAATTTATGCTAGAATTTTAATGCTAAATATAGGACGGAAAGGTGCTTTATGAAAATCGTTTCAATTAATAACCTGAAACCGGGCATGGTCATCAGTGAAGATGTATTTTCCTATCATGGGCAATGTCTCGCAAAACAGAATACTCCTGTTACATTGCAGCTGATCGAACACTTAAAGTTCTATCAGATTGCTTCTGTCAGCATTTTCCCTGAAAATCATGGTGACCGCAATTCAAGCACCATGACTGCACGACGGCTGGAAACTTATTCCCAACGTATCCGAAGAAGCCCGGAATTTCAAAGATTTAAAACAGATTATACCAAGAAAGTTTCCTTTATGAAGGAAAATATCAATAATTTTATCGCAAATGACGAGGATCTCAATGTAGATCAGCTTCTGGATGAAACTCTGACGCTCTTTGGAGAAAACAGTACTACGATCTCCATGTTCGATATGCTGCACAATATGAGACAGATCGATGATTCCACCTATGCGCACAGTGTCAACGTCGCACTGATCTGCCGTCTGATCGGCAAATGGAAGAATTTTTCCGAGAAGGATATGGACACTCTGACACTCTGCGGTCTGCTGCATGATATCGGAAAATCCAAAATTCCAAATGAGATCATTGGAAAACCCGGAAAGCTTACAGATTCCGAATACGAAGAGATCAAGAAACACCCGGTGATCGGCTACAATATGGTCAAAAACCTTAACATCGATCAGCGTGTCAAAAATGCCGTTCTCTTACACCATGAACGATTTGATGGCAAAGGATACCCTTTAGGACTTACCGGCAGCGAGATTGATGATTTCACATCCATCGTATCCATTGCAGATGTCTACGATGCCATGACAGCCAACCGCTGTTACCGCGATGGTCTGTGCCCGTTTGAAGTGATCGCAATCTTCGAAAAAGAGGGATTGACACAATTTAACCCAAAATATATCTTGACTTTTCTGGATCATATTGCTAATACTTATATCAATAATGAAGTATTGTTAAGTGACGGATCTTCGGGCAAGATCGTTCTGATCAACAAGAAGCTTACACGCCCGACTATCCAGCTTGACAATGGTAACTTCATTAATCTGGAGAGTCGTCTGGATCTGTATGTCCAGGCTATTATCTAATAATATGAATGAAAGAGGTGCCCAATGGCAGAGAAAAACAAGTTCAACAACTTAGACGATGAAGACATGTTCGTAACACTTGATTTAGATGACGGCAGTTCCATGGAATGCCAGATTCTTACCATCTTTGAGGCAGATGGCCGCGATTATATCGCACTTCTTCCTGTAGATGAGGACGAGCAGCCAAATGAGGACAGCGAAGTATTTATCTACCGCTATTCTGAGGACGCAGAAGGAAATCCTTCTCTGGAGAATATTGAGGATGACGAGGAGTACGAAGTCGTATCTGACCGCTTCGATGAACTGCTTGACGAGGCAGAATTTGAAGATTTAGATGATTAAGAAAAAAAGAACTGATGCGCTTTTTTGAAGATGCACATCAGTTCTTTTTTTGTGTATCATTTTATTTTTTCTGTGATTCTCTTATGAATCTGGAAATGTCCGCATTTTTGTGATTCAACTGTTCAATGGAATAGAGATGCAGCTTCTTTTTTGCGCGCGTCATTCCCACATAGAACATCCGCCGCTCCTCCTCCACTTCATTGTCAAGCACAGCCTTTTTATAAGGCATAATTCCTTCATTCACATCGATAATGTAGACATTGTCATATTCTAAGCCTTTTGAACTGTGTAGTGTGGCAAGTGCAACGCTCTCCGGGTTCTGATTCTGCTGTCTATAAATCTTTTCCAGTTCCGCAGTATAGTGTTCGATATGCTCAAACCAGTCATTATAAGTGTCGAATCCCTTCGCACTGTTCTGTAACTCCTCTAGTACCTCATAGAGATCCTCCACATTCATTCTGCGGTAATCTGCATACTCCACACAGAATTCATCATAGCCAATCCCACGGCGGATATAATTGATCGCCGCATAAGGGCTCATGGTCGAAAGCATTTTAATATCGTACTCCAGCCGCTGGATGCGCTCTGCCACCCACGGTTTGTCCTCGTAAAACCACTCCCAGACATCAAACGCTACCGTTTCTTCGTCCAGAGAGTCCCTGCTGATATAGCGTTTCGGGCGGTTCATGATTTTTAAGAAATCTTTCCGGTAACGGCTTCCCATCGCAATTTTCATATATGCAATGATATCCTTCGCAATCCAGTGTTCATAAAGATTTGGAACATTATCCTTCATACGGAATGGAATGTTGTATTCCAGCAGCTTTTCCATCAGCATCTGCGGCTGCGTATTCGTCCGGAAAAGAATGGCAAAATCTTCGTATCTGCCGCCTCTGTCCATATGCGCCTGTATATCCCAGATAATTTTGGTGATCTCTTCCCTCTGGCTTTTGAATACTGCATACTCAACCGGTTCTCCTGCCTCCTGGTTCGCCTGAATCTTCTTTTGGAAGCGTTCCTTATTACATCCGATCAGGCGGAGAGATGCTTCCACAATCTCTTTTTGTGAGCGATAATTGGTATCCAGTAAAATCTGTTCTGCCTCCGGATAATCGTCTTTAAAATGCAGCATAAGCTCCGGTCTTGCCCCACGGAAACGATAGATGGATTGGTCGTCATCCCCCACGACAAACAGATTATTTTCCGGTGCTGCAAGCATTTTTACAATATCAAACTGTATCTTGTTAATGTCCTGAAACTCATCAATAAGAATGTACTGAAACTTTCTCTGCCATGCCGACAAAATATCTTTCCGCTCCCTGAAAAGTTCATAGGTATAAACAAGCATATCATCGAAATCGATCAGTTTATGCTGATGCAGATATTCATGATATTCTCCATAAATTTTTCGGAATATATTTTCAGCACAGTTGGTGGAATAATAATGTTCGATGGAGACTCCCGTATTTTTTACCATACTGATCTCTCCAAGAATGGATGACACAAATTCCGTTTCATCCTCATATTCAAGACGGTGTTTCTGTACAAGTTCACGCATGAGCGCATACTTTTGTTCTTCCCGGACGATATTATTTGCATTGTAATTGTATGCATGCTTTAAAATGCTAAAATAAACGGCGTGGAATGTTCCAAATGTGACCGGATACGAACCGTTTCCCATCAGACTTAAGAAACGGGTCTTCATTTCCAATGCTGCCGCTTTTGTAAAAGTAATCACTAAAATATTGGACGGATTCACATGATATTTTGTGATCAGGTTTTTTGTCCGCTCCGTAATGACCGCTGTCTTTCCGGAGCCTGGACCTGCCAGGGTAAGGCACGGACCGTTAAAATGTCCGATTGCCTTCACCTGGGAATCATTGTATCTTTTTTCCATAAATACCCTTTTATTTGCTGAGTAATTCAATACCTTTTTTGATACGTGCAATGGATTCTTCTTTTCCAAGAATCTCCATTAATTCGGTTGCACCGCCCGGTGTCATCTGTTTTCCAGAGACAGCGGTACGGATTGGCCACATAACGTATCCGTTCTTGACACCCTTTTCTGCAACATACTCACAGAGCATTGCATAAAGTGCGTCGTTGCTATAGTCCTCCTGCGCCTCTAATCTTGGCAGAACTTCCGTTAAAACTTCTAAAGATGTCTCTGCATTTGTCTTCATCTTCTTGTGTGTATACATTGCAACATCGTACTCTGGTAATTTTTCGAAGAAATCAATATGTTCTGCAATATCCGGGAACACTTCGATTCTTGTTTTTACCATAGCTGCGATCTTCTTAAAGTCAAGGTCTTTCGTAATAACTGCCTTGATATATGGAAGTGCTCTCTCATAGAACTTGTCAAAATCCATTGCCTTAATGTATTCACCATTCATCCATTTTAACTTGGTGTAGTCAAATACTGCCGGTGATTTGCTGATTCTGTGGTAATCGAATTCTTTGATCAGTTCATCTAAGGTAAAGATCTCGCGGTTATCTTCCGGGCTCCATCCTAAAAGTGCAATATAATTGACAACTGCTTCTGTTAAGAATCCCTGCTCGATCAGATCTTCAAAAGAGGAATGTCCGCTTCTCTTAGACAGCTTCTTGTGGTTCTCGTCTGTGATCAGTGGCAGATGGATATAAACAGGTGATTTCCAGCCAAATGCATCGTATAATCTCTGATATTTTGGAGAGGAAGAAAGGTACTCATTTCCTCTTACTACATGTGTAATATTCATAGTATGATCATCGACAACGTTGGCAAAGTTGTAAGTTGGATATCCGTCTGATTTGATCAGGATCATATCGTCAAGCTCTGCGTTCTCCACTGTGATGTCTCCGTATAATTCGTCATGGAATGTTGTAGTTCCTTCATTTGGGATATTCTGACGGATCACAAATGGTTTTCCGGCAGCAAGGTTTGCTTCCACTTCCTCTTTAGATAAAGACAGGCAGTGTTTGTCGTAGATCATAATCTCTTTTCCTTCGACAACTTCTGTCTTTAAGGTAGAAAGACGCTCTTTGTCACAGAAACAGTAATATGCCTCTCCTTTTTCTACCAGCTCTTTTGCGTATTTCATGTAGATTCCGGTTTTCATACGCTCACTCTGCACATATGGACCATAACCACCGTCTTTGTCCGGACCTTCATCATGGACTAAGCCTGTCTCTGCCAATGTACGGTAAATGATATCTACCGCGCCCTCCACAAAACGTTCCTGATCGGTATCCTCAATACGAAGCATAAAGTCTCCGCCTTCATGCTTTGCAATTAAAAACTCATATAATGCAGAACGTAAATTTCCAACATGCATTCTACCTGTTGGGCTTGGTGCAAATCTTGTTCTAACTTTACTCATAAATCTCCTCTTTCTGGTTTTTTGATAAAACCTTACGTTTTCTCTATCCAATAGACTGACTCGTTTTCATCCGTTCTATTGTCCTGTAAAAAATAGCCTGTAGCTATTTTTAGTCGCTACAGGCTATTATATAATATATTTTTCATTCTGACAAGGCATGGTTTACATTCCATCGCCGTCATTTTTTTCACATTTTCTGCAGTTTTTCCCTGCACAGCCACTGCATCCAATGCAGCTGCCTCTCTTCTTCTGTCTGTGCATCCAGCAAAAAGCGAGCACCAGCCAGAGTAAGATCACACCAAGGACGATATAATCTCCAATTTTCATTACAATAATAATCCTCCGACCTGATAAACAAGCAATGCGACTACCCATGCAACCAGACATTGTAAAACGACTACCAAAGCTGCCTTTAATCCACTTCCCATCTCACGTTTTACCGCTGCAATTGCAGCCACGCAAGGAGTATACAGTAACGTAAATACCAGAAAGCTCACAACAGACAGACCTGAGAACATACTGCTTAATACGGCACTCAGGTTCGATGTCGCAGTTCCTGTGAGGACACTCAAGGTGCTGACTACCGCTTCTTTTGCGGTAAATCCGGTGATAAGTGCGGTAGAAACTCTCCAGTCAGAGAATCCAAGCGGTGCAAAAACAGGTGCGATCCATCTTCCTACCAATGCAAGCAGACTGTTGCCGCTGTCTGCCACTACGTTCAATCTGGTGTCAAACGTCTGCAAGAACCAGATAATGATCGTAGCCACAAAAATAACGGTAAACGCTCTCTGAATAAAATCTTTTGCCTTATCCCACATCAACTGGAACACACTCTTTGCAGAAGGGAAACGGTAGTTTGGAAGTTCCATCACAAACGGGATCGGATTTCCACGAAATGCCGTATGGTTCAGCACAAGCGCCGAAATAATTCCAACTATGATTCCGGCAGCATAGAGAAGGATCATTACCAGTGCTTCTTTTCCCGGGAAAAATGCTGCGGCAAACACGGTATAAATTGGTATCTTTGCGGAACAGCTCATAAACGGAGTCAGCATGATCGTCATATTTCTGTCACGCTCGGATGACAATGTTCTTGTCGCCATAACTGCCGGGACAGTACATCCAAATCCGATCAGCATTGGCACAAAACTTCTGCCGGACAAACCAATTTTTCTTAACGGTTTATCCATGACAAATGCAACTCGCGCCATATAACCGGAATCTTCCAGAATAGACAGGAAGAAAAACAATACTACGATAATCGGGAGGAAACTCAACACACTTCCCACACCTGCAAACACACCATCGATCAGAAGGCTGTGTACCACCGGATTCATTCCGTAAGCAGTCAGTGCCCTGTCACACATTGCAGTAAACGCATCGATTCCCATTGTTAACAGATCACTCAAAAATGATCCGATCACGTTAAAGGTCAGCCAGAAAATTGCAAACATGATCAGTAAAAACATCGGGATTGCAAGGTATTTATCTGTTAAAACCCTGTCAATCTTCATACTTCTGATATGTTCCTTACTCTCATGACATTTCTTGACCGTCTTATTACATACTTTTTCGATAAAGGTGTATCTCATATCTGCCAAAGCAGCATTCCGGTCTAATCCACAGTCTTTTTCCATCTCTTCGATACTGTGTTCCATCATTTCCAGCTCATTCTGGGAAAGTTCTAACTTATTGATAATATCCTCGTCATTCTCCACAATCTTTGTCGCTGCAAATCGTGGAGACATGCCAATATTAGCTGCATGGTCCTCCACCTGATGCGATACTGCGTGGATACAACGGTGCACAGGTCCCTGCTCGCAGAAATCCATGACCTTTGGAAGAATCTTTTTCTTACCGACCTCGACAGCGGCTTTGATTAAATCTTCGATTCCCTCATCCTTTGCTGCACTGATCGGGATTACCGGGATTCCCAATTCCTCCGACATTTGTCTGTAATCAATGGAGCCACCGTTTCCTCTGACCTCATCCATCATATTCAACGCTAATACCATTGGAATATGCATCTCCAAAAGCTGCAGCGTCAGATAGAGATTTCGCTCGATATTGGTAGCATCCACAATATTGATAATCCCATCCGGTTTCTCATTTAAAATAAAATCCCTCGTCACAATCTCCTCATTGGTATATGGACGGATTGAGTAAATTCCCGGCAAATCCACAACGGAACAATTCTTTACCGAGCGGATCTCACCTATTTTCTGATCTACTGTCACTCCCGGAAAATTTCCCACATGCTGGTTAGATCCGGTTAACTGGTTAAATAAAGTCGTCTTACCGCAATTCTGATTGCCTGCTAATGCAAATATCATTCTTTTGTTTCCTCCATAGACACCTCAATCTTTTTTGCATCTTCCTTACGGATCGTCAGTTCATAATTGCGGAGTCTTATCTCGATCGGATCTCCCATCGGAGCTATTTTTTTTACAACAACTTTTGTCTTTGGGATCAGACCCATATCCAGAAAACGGCATCGAAGCGCTCCCTCTCCCCCAACTGTCGTAATGACTGCCTCTGTTTCAAGTGGTAAATTGTCTAACGTCATTTTATCCTCCGTAATAAACAGGAACTCTCACTGGACTTTCCTGTATGTTTATTGATAATTTTTTTCAGTTAATATCTCCTAACTGTCCTTAGTTTAATGCTCAAATTTTCCTATGTCAATGCAGCTTACAAAGTTTTTGATAATTTTTCTCATTTTTGTCATTTCCTACAAAAATGGAATTTTTTGCAGTCCTATTATGCACACTTTTCAATTTTAGAACATAAAGTATTGAGAAAGAATAAGAAAGGCAACAGAATCTATGAGAAACTGTAATGCACAAAACAGAATGAATCCTGTCTGTCCAAACGAATCAAACCGCGATATGAGTCCGGAATTTGTCGTTGCAATGGCATACGTTCCATGGCAGCAGTTTGGACCGTTATATGATATTGAAAAAGGGCTTATGGTGGGAACCATTTTCCCTGAATTAGATAAACCATTCCTTGGAAGGAGGGCTTTTCGAAGATGACGAACCAAATGAACCAGATGAACCGCCAACAGCTTTTTAACCTCATTAATACCGTAAGCTTCGCTGTTGACGACCTTCTTCTTTTTTTAGACACCCATCCGGATGATGTGGAAGCGATCAAAGCATTCCATCATTACTCGGATATCAGACGCAACGCTCTGCAGGCCTACTCTGACCAATATGGTCCGCTGACCATCGACACTGCAGATCCATGCAGTCACTGGAATTGGGCAACAGAACCATGGCCATGGGAAGGAGGATGTAAATAATGTGGAATTATGAAAAACGACTGCAGTACCCGATCAATATCACAACACCAAATGCCAAAATTGCACAGATCATTATGTCCCAGTATGGCGGACCAGACGGTGAAATGGGAGCATCCATGCGTTACCTCTCCCAGAGATACAGCATGCCGGACAGACGTGTATGTGGCGTGCTTACGGATATTGGAACGGAAGAATTAGCGCATAGATGTTGGAAATGGAAAACTATAAAAGAGCCTCATATATTTACTGTTCTGAGGCTCTTTATTACTCTACATCATTCAGATTTAAAAGTACTATTCTCGTGATGACTTTCTTTATATTTATTCATATTCTTTCTTTGCATTTCTGCTGCTATCAAAAATTTTTTAGCTTTACTTTCACCATTTCTTATATCTTTTTCAAATATTTTCCTCATAAGCATTACCATTCCCTTCACGGAAATTACAAATAATAAAATACCATAAAGTAGATATCCTATTTCCAACGTAAATAATATTTCAACTATTTTTATGTGTAACTGACTTATCTCTATATTATCGCATATCCAATAGATTGCATTACTATACATTGCGAAAATAAACCATAAAGAAATTATTGACGAAATTATAAACATAATTATACTATCAGCAATATTATTACACTGATTAGTTAGTATATGTGTTTCTTTTAATTGTTGCATCATTTCCGTTGATGCAAAAGAAATCAACATGCCTAACACTGTAAATGAAAAACCTGCAAAAACTGTATCTATCGTTATTAAATTGAATTGATAATTCTTCATATCTTCTTCCTTTATTGGAATAGACAATAAGCCTTTGTTTTTGTTTACCATATAAAAAACATAAAACAATACACCTGCCACCAAAATTTTAGAAATAGGCTTTTGCAATATCTTTTTCACCTTAGAGTAGTCCTCCTTATTAAAGGCAAAATATAATCACGCGATTCATTATATGAAAAATTCATATTTTCAAGATTAATCTGTGTTAGTTCAGCCTCTTCATAATATATTCTTCTCCCATTTTCCATTCTGTATACAGGAATATCAACCATAAAATAAAAATTTTCATCATAAAAATTGTAATCTCTTGTTTTTGTGTACTCCGTTTTTCCTCTCACACTGGCCTTTCTTAATCGTTCACGTCCCAAATTATTTATTCTTTCTCTAATCATATCTATTATTTGGTCTGAGCTTTCTGTATCTTCTGTGATTCCATGTCTCAAGAATTCAGAGCGAATCTCCACAGAAACTTTTAAATGTTCACCAAGCGCACTTTCTGCAATCTCATTTGGAGCTTGTCCCAAAATATGTTCTAAAATAACTGGTTCTGGATTAACAAGTTCTAATTCAATAGAATTTATTGAAGAATTTTGTTTTCCATATATCTTTTCAATTCCATTAATATTCGGAACTGGTATTAGTTTAATCTCATATTCTGGTCTGTATTTACAAATTAATTGTTTTATAATATTTTCGTTTGGAGCTCCCATCGCTGATATAATTTGCAAAACACTTGATTCATAATTAATATACAAGTATGTATATAATTCTATGCCTTTGATATCCTCACTATATCCATTAAGCAACCCCTCTGCTACTTTCGTATTATAATCTCTTCCTATTACAGACCCTGTTGGTCTTTGTTTCGATGCTCTAGCAAATAAATATCCTGTATCATAATAAAATACATCCAGCATTGTATGTAAATCTTCATCATTTGGTGTCAAATCAAATGTTCTAATATTCCCATTGCGCTCTCCATGATTCTCGATAATATCAATTAGTAAATCGGGAATTCTATGAAAATCATATTCTGTCCCATTTTCTGCTGCTAACAATTCAATTGAAAAGAAAAACGCCTTTTTATTCATTGTATATCTCTCCCAACATTTTTTCTTAATTATATTATACCTATCTAATTATTCAATATAATCTGACGTAAAATGTCGGAATATGATATATTTGTTTTGTTATTTACACTTATTATATAGAACGCATGTTCTGTTTTCAATATATAAAATACACAATCTTTTTTCTTTGTTTTATTATCTTAATTCATGTAATATGTCGAAAAACCAGTGAAATCAATCACTGGCCTTTTCGTTATTTTTCATATACACTTACATATTTTTCTGCTGCCGTGATATACAATCCGGATTTAAGCTTGTACATTCTGCCACTGCCGACCTTAATAGGTCCTTCGGTAATGGTAAAGACTTCATTCTTCTGTACTCTGCCTGCAACTGCTGCTTTATCCCAGCTTGGCGACTTTCTCACTGCCAAATCATCAAGCAGAATTTTCACATACTTCTTTTTATCCGGAAGTTGTACCGGTGCAACTGGCTTTGGTGCTGCCTGTACATAATCTGCCAGCGCATAAGCAATTGCGGCGCAAATCTGCTCGAATTTCTCCTGGTAGTTAGATGCATCCGGATCATTCACAAAGCATACCTCAATTAACATTGATTTTGCTTTGGTCTTTCTGATTACATATAATCCGCTACCTTCTTTTACTCCACGGTTAGTGAATCCGAGAGCTGCGATGTACTCACAGACTTCTACTGCATCCGGGTACTGTCTGCCTTTATAGGTATACACTTCTACACCATGACCTTTTCTGGCTTTGTCATTGTTGAAATGAATACTGATAAAATAATCAAGGTCAGTACGATTTGCCATATTTACCGCCTGTTGTAAATATGCATCCTGTGATGCAGCCTTATCCACTGTGCAAGGCACTACATCTACACCGGATGTTTTAAGCATCTCTGTCAGTCTGTTACAAACTCTTCTTGTTTCAATGCCCTCTACAATTGCACCGGAAGTTCCGCATCCCGGTCCCGATAATGTATGTCCTGCGTTTAATCCGATTCTCATAACTTATTTTTCCTCCTTATTAATGTACTGTTTGAACATCTGGTGCAGTCCAGTGCTTGCTAAACCGCTGAATAATCCACTTAATAAAATAGGTGCTGTAATTGTCCATCCGTTAATCCAAACTGCCAGAATAACACCCAGGACAGCGCAGATGGTAGGAATGTATTTATTATCCACATCCTTAATCCACTTCTTTACGACATACCCTACACAAAGGCAAATGCCTACGATCACCGGCACCATAAATTCTGTTAAAAATCCTAAATCTGTCATGTTTAAATCCTCTCTTTCTGCTTCAGATGAAGCTCTTCAATCTCATTTTTCATTTTTGTCACCATGCCATTGCCGCCAAGTTCGTGGTACGCCTCGTACATCTCTTGAAAATTCTGATACGCATAGGATGGTATCTCTCCCAGTTTCATGTACTTATCATGGTACTCGATCAACTGCACACGAAGCAGCAACATTGTTCCCCGACTATTTGCATCCCTGTCATTCTTCTGACGTTTCAGCAACCACACTATGTATCCCATAAATGCTGTTAAAATAATCGGCAATGCAATTGTGTAAGTCTGTGATAAAAAATTCACCAATGGTCCATCTCCTTTGTTTTTTTTTTATAGTTTGATTATAATTCCACCAACCTTCCTTTTTGTGCCAACTTTAAAGCGCAAAAAAGCACCGGACAACTAACCCTTTAAAGGTCAATTGTTCGGCGCTAGGCTCTGAAATCATTATATCACGCTTATTTTCATTATGCTATATTTTATTAAACACTTTTCCTTTTTCTGTTAATACATAAAAAATGCTGCAGGGTTCAGGACTCTCCGACAATGGTATCTGCGGTATCTTTCTGATTAATCCTTTATCTAGCATATCATCAATCAAATCCAGAACTATAAGTTTAACTGATAAAATGACATTTTATGTGTTATCGTCTAGCACTGATACTAGAGATGATTACTCTGTTGGATTTTTAATTGATAATAGCCTTATTGGTTATATGATTTTTAATATGGGGTAGGTACATGTACGTTATGAAGTTGACACTACTGGCGTAAGAACATATATTAAATACGGTTCTAATGAATGGTGGAGATTTAGTTAATATCAGCTTTTTCTTATAAAATGGGGATTAATTAAGAACAATAAAACCAGCTCCTAACGATCCGCCGCCACTATCATTAGTTTTAAAGCCGCATTGCGTGCCAGCGTAAAAATTCATTTTGACACCATTCATGCTAGTACCATTATCTCTATGTCCCATGACGCCATTTGAGTAAAAATCAATGTCACGTTTATTATATCCCTGCCAGTAGACGGTTGCTGTAAAGTTACGTTTCGGAACTATGCCATAACCGTTTACTGTAAAATAATTAGGATTAACACCAGTCCAGCCGCTTACCCATTGATTATTACTATAAGCATCAATTGACCGCCATCCTGCAATGCAGCAACCACTCACGCCTGTTAATGCTCCATCAGATTTTCCGGCATTATACCCATTATTATACCCAGTTTTGTAATTAGTGCTGTTTGCATTAGCACGGTTATCCGCATCCGTCACGCCTTGCGCATAGCCTTGGTCATATGATTTAAAAGGGGATACTGAACCAGCACCTCCTGTTCCACTTGCAAAGTATTTATATAAAGTACTGTTTTCTACTGATGAGGTACGTTGCTGTACAATCCCCCAAACAGTCCTTCCGGCTACTAATGCAGTCGAATCCGTGGACAAAGTACCCGTAAACCAATCTGCGTTTGAGGCAACTACATCAAAATCAACTGTAGTTGCAGGAGATAATTGTCCCAGTAGATAATTTTTATTTATATAATCGCAGACGGTTTTTGCATCTGCCGCAACATTTGGCAGGACTAATCTGAGATATGTTTTCTTAGATTTATTTATGTTAGTTAAACTCTGGTTAACCTCATCAAATCCACCCTTGATCCTGTTCTCCAGATCATTCATCTCCTCCGCAGAAAATGCATTTCCTTCTGCTGAGATCTGTCCCTCTGCTCGCGCTACGGTCACAAGTTCCGTGCTGCCGTCCTCATGTGTTAATTTTCTTCTGTTCGGGTACTCAGAAATACGATTCACCCATGTTTTCAAACTAAATGCCATGATAAAATCCTCTCTTTCTTATAAAAGTAATCCAATGCTCTGTCCGGCATAGATTTCTTCGCCTGCGTAATGGACAAAGTTTGAATTATAAACTTCATAAATGTCATGTAATATTTTCTCAATATCATTAATTTTCTGGTATGTGTTAATCGGCTGCTGTGGAACTTCCGGTGTCTCTACATACCGATAACCGGCATTCCTCAGTGCTGTGACGTTCTTTAAAAGACTGTCAAAATATGTTTTATTCGGATATGTGGGGAGATTATCCTTACAAGTGACCAGAGAAATGTTCAGCAATTGTGCAATGACATAGCAGTTGTTTTCATTCCGCCTGACATCCGATAAGTTAAATGCGCCCTTCATCCCCTGCTGCCATTCCGTTTTTTCACTGTCTGTCATATTCTCCCAGCCTATATTCCGAAGTTCCTGTACACGGTCTACATCCGCCTGTGTACGATCATACACAAACCACGGCAGAATATACTCGATCGTATTCTCGTAGGTACTCTTATTTCCTGCCTCATCGTACATTTCAAGGTAAATGTGGTATAAGCAGTCCTCTGCCACATCTACCGCTGCACGCCACTTCACCGGATATGCTTCATCCTGGATAAAAACTGTCTCAACACCATTTACAGTCCCGGCAACATAAGTGATGTCTGTTGACAGTTCAAAACTAATCGTTCCGGATGCCATCAGCTTACCTCAACCGTGATAGCTACACTTGCACTCGTACTTACCGGATTTGGCGAAAGTGTGATTCCCTTTAATTCTGGCACTGTGGTATCAAGCTTGACGCTCAGTGTGATGCTTGTCGTCTGACCGGCTCCGTCCTTTGCAGTCACCACAATGCTGTTTGTTCCCTCTGCAAGCGTCACAGCCTTTGTAAAACTTCCATCTGATCCTACCGTCACTGTTCCAAGACTTGTACCATTTAAAGTCATTGTCAGTGTGATCGGACTGGATGTTGCATCATTGGTCTTTCCTGTCACGTTCAGTGCTGCTTTATTTGTGATGAGTCCTGCTGCAGGTGATGAAATCGTAAGCGTTGGCGGAACTGTATCAATCGTAAATGTCGAAGAAACCGCCGCTGCCGCATTGCCGTCATTATCTGACGCATTGATCGTGATGGTATGGCTTCCATCCTTAAGAGCTGTCTGTGGAGTAAATGTAAACTGATAACCATTTGTAATCCCTTTACTCACCATTCCTGTGCTTGAAGTTGTGTATGTAGTGCCGTCTACTTTTATTTTTACGGTGGACAGGTTCACCCCAGAGCCTCCGGCTTCATCCACAACCTTAAAGGTGATCGGCTGCTTATTGTTTGTCACATATGCGCCTTTTGATGGAGATACCAGTGTGATCGCAGGCTTCATCGTTTCCTTTACGATCAGCCTCAATGATTCTCCCAGAGTGGCATCTGTAGCATCTTTCGTCACTACAGTACCTGCATCATTGGTAATCTCAATTTTAATCGGATAATACTTATTGGCCAGATTGTATGATGTGGTTGCAGGGGCTGTAATTGTTCCAACCCATTTTCCATTACTTAATGTGAGATTCGTCCACACTCCATCAACCTGTACCCTTACTTTTACAATTGCCATTAAATCACTCCTATCTCCTGTCCAGCTATAAGTTCATGATTACCGGACCTGGTATATTTTGTTTCTGTGTAATATGTCTCTACATCATCTGCCACAACCGTTATTGTAACTTTGGTTTTCGTTGTGACTTTCTGACTGGATAATTTTGCACTGTATATAATTGGTCTCATTTCCATTAGATGATCACATCTCCTCCCGTATATAATTCAACTCCGGCGAAGTAATTTTCCGTAACAACTACTGAATATCCCCTGCACGTTGCCGTTGCAATAAATCCTCCTGTCAGGTCTATATCCTGCTGTTCAATCAGCGTAGTTGCAATATTACTATTCTTGTCTACCACATTTACCCAATTACTCACACTCTCTGTATTCAAAATATATTTCATACTGAGGATTTTTCTTAATGCATAATATGATAGTAACTTTTCAGCGACAGTATCTAAGTATTCCATGTTGTACAGTGTGATCGTCCCTATTTTCTTGATATTTTCGGATTCCCCTGCTTCAATATGATCCACATTTTTCGTATATGAAAATGTAGTTTTTTTATATCTTTTTCCTGTGATCACGCATGCACCAGCTGTCTCCATTTGAACAACCACACAATTTGTATGCTTTTCTATAAAAGCTCCGTTTGATAATTTCAATGATTCTGGATTACATGGTTCTGAAAATGTTATTTTTGATTTTCCCTTTGGAAGATTATCCTTAAAAATGTCTGACTCTTCGGTTTCTAAATCATATTTTCCACATTCAATAGAAACCCCTGATACATACTCATCCAATTTTACATTTGATTTGTTATTGAATTTTCTTTCTGTATCAATTGTTGAACTGACATAGCAATCTGGTTTAAAAACCCGAATAACATCACTCCTGCTGTCATCCGCAACTGCCGCACACGCGAAACATATCATCTGAAGGGCTGCTCTGCATGACTGTACCGCCAAATAACCATTTAATTTTGTATTGTATACCTCTTCATCGATGATGAATTTTGTTACTGCTGCACACGCAAATATTTCTTCTAATAATTTTCCTGCCAGTACATTCGTGTACATTTTCCCATTATAAAACGTATAATTATCCATCAGACCAATTCTGTCGTTCAATTTGAAACTTGCTGTATTATTTTTAAAATCCGATGTATCAATGAAAAAAGTTCCTACCGGAATATCTACACCATCTTTGTTCTCCGTAAAGGTTACTTCCTGTGTTTTCTGTACAGACCTCCAAGATCCATTTTCATTACTGATATCAAAATCGTTTTTAGCATCCAATATTGATATGCTTGCTGTGTTAATGGATAATGTAGTACTGATCTCGTTGATCTCCTCATGTATCTTGGCAGTCTTGATCACATCGCCAGTCCATTCAATGTAGCGTCCATATAAAATATATCGTAGTTTTATATATCTCTTTGGCAACCTTGTCCTGACAAATTCAATTACAACTTTTCCATAATTTGCGACTTGATGAATACATGCATATACTAAATTATCCGGATAAAATGTTTTTTGATTCAACTTACTTCCAGATAATGTATACCAGGTAATTGTCAACTCCGCAGGATATTCATCCGCAAAATACAACGTAATTCCGGCCGATGAATGCTGTGCCCTAAAAGTAATCGTAATTCTAGGATTTTTCTGAAATAAACAGTCTTCTCCCGACTGTTCAACACTCCAAAATACAATGTCGCCCGGTAAATCCGGCATAACATTCTTATTTCCATCCAATACAAATTGGTTTAATTCAAATGTCCCATAATCCGCCTGATCTGTCTCAACTTCTAAGAATTTAAGATTTCCAATGGACTGGTTATCATCTGTAGCCACGCTTGCATCTGATAATGCTGTCACATCGATAAATTTCATATGCGCGCTACAGCTTGTTCTTTGCATTTTCTTCATACTTACCATCTTTCTGCTGGTTTAATCGCTATAAACTTCACTGTGAACCCGCCCCACTTCGTATATTCTTCATTTGTGTCTTTATTAATTGTATTCTTCATTTTCATTGAAAGTTTATTCGGGTACATGAGAAATACCATTTTTCCCATAGGTGTCCTTATTTCTACTTCATGACCGGTACCATCATCGATACTGCTCTTCGTGCTTAAAAGTTGCACCAGTGCAACAAAGTCTTTATTCGTTGTATCCGTAGTGGCAAATGTTATAGACTGGTTGTAAAACACTGCGCCAAGTTCATAATTCAATTCATATTTTTCATTTCTCTCTGCAAACTTATACTGAAATTCTACATCCAGTCCCAATTCCGTTATTGGTACATCATACTGTTTTCCATCTATCTTTATCATGCCGGCTCCACCTTTGTAAAATCTGTACCTACACGCTGTGATTCTTTATCATATGAATATTTAATATATCTCATAAATCCTGCTTCATCTCCTTCAGCAACAATATATACATTCACATCTCTTTCTGAAGAATCAAGTTCCTCCCTGAGTGCCTGACGAATTGTTGATAATGGTGAAACAACTTCCGTCTCCCGATTGTTATCCCCAAGAATCGCGGCAAATTCACCTGCCTGCTTTGGTATAACAGTTCCGGTTGCAAGTCGAGGCAGCTTAACCTCTCTCAGCGTTGGGATACTCATACTCCATGATTTTCCACCGAATACCGGCACCCAGTCTGGTATCGTAAAACTCAATCCATTCAATGCCTCTATGCATTTATTAACGCCAGATACAACACCATTGCACATGGTTTCTATTCCTGAAAGCAGACCATTAATCACACCGAATACACTTGTTTTCAATTTATTGAATATATCCAGAATTTTGGTTTTCAAATTCGAGAATGTATTTAAAACCGGTGTAACAAGTGATTTAATTCCATTTTGGAATCCCTGCATCAGATAAATACCTATATCCCGGAATACTGTCGACGGCGAATGGATACCAAGAGCATTCTTAACTCCTGTAATAAGTGGATTTATCATATGGTCATATATCCATGTGCCGATATCCTGCAGCAACGCCCACATTCCATCTAAAAATCCCTGGATGCCATCTTCTCCATTTGCAAAATATGCTTCGTATAAATCTGTTCCGAAATCAGCGATAAGTTCAATCAGAAATGCAATAATACCACCTATCAATGAACCTATTGATTCGAAAAGTGCAGATGAAATACCACTCCAGTCAACATTGGTAAGAAATGTATACACACCATCCGCCAACGATTTCCAATCAAGTCCCTCCAACGTTGTGTAGATGATCGTAAGAATTCCCTTAAGGTCTGTGCCAATTGTATTCCCAATAGCACCCCAGTCCACTGTCGCAATAAAACCGTTTAAGGTCTGATAAATCGCCGTTCCTACTGATTCCCAATGAAGCGTAGTAACAAATTCTTCCAGAAAGTAAACAATCGTATTCAGTCCATTTGCTATCGTAGAACCAACAAGATTCCAGTCTACTGTCTCTAAAAATCCGTTTATAAGGGTTGCAATATTATTTGCAATATTTCTGGCTTTTTCCTGAATGCCGGTCCATTCAATGCTTTCCAGTGCTTCATTCAGTTTCTGCCCGATTATCGCACCTAAACCATAGAAATCTCCAGCCTCAAATGCTGCTTTTAACCTGTCCGCAAAAGACTGCACATCACTCTCAATCGGAACTTCCTCAAACATTTCTGATGGTGATACAGTTCCACCAGAGCCGCTTCCAGGATCTGAATCTTTACTATCAATTACATTTAGTTCATCGAACGAATACAGCGAATTTGCCGCCTTTTTTGCCGCGTTCGCTGTATTGTTTAATGACTTTGCATAGTTCTGCTGAACGGCTGTTGCCTGTGTAAATGTACTCTTTCCGGTAATCGCTGCTATAAACTGTCCAACCTTGGAAATCGCATCCGATAATTGGTTGATAAAACTTGTCAATATCGGGCTTACCACCGACAACAATGGAGCAAATGCGGATGCAAGACTATTTTTAAGCTGCGTTAATGCAGACATCAGTGCAGATATGTCAGCATTCGCACTGGAAGAATATTGTGCAAGGTTCTGAAATCCCTGCTTCACCCCATTGATTACAGCCTGCATTCCCATTCTTGCAACAAGCAATTTAAACATATTCCCAAGTTTGAAAATACTGCTGCCAAGTCCACTAGACCGGTTTTTCAGATTCTTAAATAACCCTGGCAGTCCTGTCATTCTCAGCGCAAGTTGTCCAACCGCTTTCGCTGCACTCGTCCCCGCCTTTGCTACTCCCCGAAGCATTGCAGACGGCGCACTCTTTGCAATATTTAAAAGTCTTCCGGGAACTGCTGCCGCAGAATTTCCCAACATCCGAAAACCATTTGCTAATGACGGTAATATACCAATCTGTGTACGTTCCTCTGCTGCTGTTCTTTCAAGGTTTCTCTTATAATTTATTAATTCCTGTTGTGCAAGAACCAACTGTTGATATGTGTGATTATATTCTGAATCACCAAATCCAAGCCCTTTTTCATCCTTCAGAATTTTTAAACGTTCTTTATACTCATTTACCTTTTGCGAAAGATTGTCAAATTCTCCCCAAACTTTCTCCAACCCATCACTTGAGAATCCCTGTGAAAAAGACTGTTTTATTTTATTACTTGATTTACCTAACGAATTGGTCAGTCGCTCAACGAGGTTCTTTAATTCGTTTACACCTTTTACGAACTTTGAATTGTCCATACCGGTTTCGACAATTACTTCGCCCTGTTTCTTTGACACCTTTTCACCACCTTATCATAGGCGGCTCAAAGGCTCTCTGACCTATCCTAATAAATTGTTAATTTCCTGCTCTTCCTGTTTTTCCTGCTCCGTCTTTTCAACGATCAGGTCGCAGATTTTTTTATTCTTCCGGTAAAACTCCTTTTCCCATTTATCAAGAGTTTTTCCCTCCAGCTTTTTCGTTCGGATACGGACAACTGTTGCAAAAACGCCTTCCCGGATTTCCATAAAATATCCAAGGAAGGTCCACCAGTGCATATACTTCTCGGCTCTGGTCTCTCTTCCTGCAACTGCATTGACTGCCGGGAAAATAATCGGTTCATCCTGTGTCCAATCCATTTTCCGGACATTTTCACCTTCATCATCCTGTGTTCCTGCATCTATGAACCAGTTTGCCTGTTCTGCTGCCTCCTGATAATGCCTTACAGGCATCTTTTCAAGGTCTGGATAAAGAATATAGAGCATGGTATATATTTTCTCTTCATGCTCTAATTCTCTGTCATTCATTGCCTCAAAAATCTTTAATATGTCCCTGAAATCCGTGCGTATCCTCCAATCCCTGCCGCCAACCTTTAAAGTCTGTGGCAGGGTTCCTATACTCAAATTTTTCCCGGCATATAGGAACCGGTGTATCTCTGCATACGTTTCTTTGTCTTATTCACTTCTATGTTAAATTCCCTGGTAATAACCTTCGCAATTGTCTCTAAAACATTTTCAAAGTAGAATTTCCCATTAATTGTAGTCAATGGACTCTGTTCATTGAAAAATGCTGCTGTAGAATCACCATTGATAATGTAGTCAATTTCCTGCTTTATTTTATCCGATACCAGCATTACTCCCTGCGCACCCGGATTATCCCTGATCAATGTCTCAATTTCGCCGATCCGGCCGATCACCGTTTCATATCTGCTGATAATATCTGTATCTGTCGGATTAAATACTAATTCACCGATTTGCCGTCCCTGTGTGTTTTTAATAATATAAGTGCGCACACCGGTATCTACCGTAAGTTCCATGCTGTTATTGTTTCCATTGAAATTTCTTACTTTTCTGTTCTTATTACTCATTGTCTCGTCCTCCTATGAATTTAGGTGGCAGCATAGGCACTGCCACCCACACGTGTTATATATTAAGCGTCTGCCTAATACCTTATGCTTGTAATGCTGTTTTCGCCGTGAAAGTTGGTACTTTATTTTTGATTGTCACGGTACCCTCAACACGGTTTCCTGCGTAATTTACGGTATATGGAATACTTACATTTGCCTTTCCACCAATTGATTTTGGTTTCACAATAACCTCTTCCATCCATGCTTTATGTGTCTCGGCTTCTGTATCCTCTACAAGCACCTCCAGGATGAATGTTCTGCAGTTATCATCAACCTTACGGTTCATTGCGATATCCACAAGCTTCTCGTAAAAAGCTCCATCGGAAGGATTTGCATAATAAGGATCTACTTCCACGGACGGTGTATATCCATTGTCCTCTGTATAGTTTTCTCCTGTTACATCCTGTCCTACAGTCACATCCGGGTTAAGTTCTGTAGACATTTCATCTACATTCTTACCCACCAGGAACCATGCCGGTGAGCTTTTTGTTACATCAAATGTACTGTCTAAGTACTGTGCAAAACATTTTCTTGCTAATTTCATAAAATCCACTCCTTTTCATATTCCTGTTCATACAGTAAATTTAATCCTATGATCCAGTTCTCAACTCCTGCCTCTGTCCTTCCGTCCAAGTGTGCCGGTGTCGTCCGCTGAATTTGTGTTATCTTTCTTCCTTCGGTCAGCTCCGGGTATTCTGTCAACTGCTGCATTCCGTCCTCTGTCGGTATCGGTTGCATTTCTAACCACCTGCCAAGATTATCAAGAAAAGTGCAAATCTCAATTCTTCTGTTCTCTCTCACCGGCTTATCGCGGAACACGACAGTAAATGGATACTGACATTTCAATTCCACATTACCGGTTACACTTTCTTTGTCCGAGATAATAACCGCACCGCCCAAAGCATAAAAGGCAATTCCTTTTGATTCTTCCAGGAAGGAAAAGTCTATGCTCTGTGTGCTTTTCAGTACCGGATATGCATTTAAAAGATCCATTAATGCATTCGTTATTGCTTTCTGACCTTCTATATCATTTTTGAGCTGTTCTTTTTCCATGATCAATTTCCTTTCAGACTATCTTCAACACATTTCACCCAATCATCCATATGATTTTTTTTGGCAGTTTCAAACCATTGTGCTGTAGCATCCGGATTTGCATATTCCAAATCTCTGTCAGTCAGAACTTTAGTTTCATCCTCCATGGCCCATGGGCTTTTGCTTGTCTCACCGATCATGACTTTTCCACCATATAAGAATCTTCCCATCGGCGGAGCACCAGCACATACTTTCCCAGTTCCCTGCAGCGCCGTACTCCTTGTGACTGTCTGTTGCTGAAATGTTCCTGCCTGATACGGCATATAGGGTTTCATATTATTCATAATTTGACCATCTAAATCATATTGGGCTTTTTGGAGTTTTTCACCATATTGTTTCAAATTCAGCTTGACCTTAACATTACCTTTAACAATACTGTAATCTTCAAAATGCTGCGCTTTAAACCCTTTTGCCATTACCTGCCTCCAATCTCCAAATGTGGGATTGTCTTATATAAATCTGCTTTATTTACAAGGAATAAATCATCATAACGATCACTCATATAGCTTAAGAACCCATCTTCATAGTCAGTATCCATGATTGTCTCTTCCTGATACTCACCCTGAATAAAGAAATCTATCCCCTCCTGAAACGTAAAAGCCTGATTTTTCTCGGTATAAGCGTTCCACGACTTTGGTTTTAAATACTCTCTTATTTCTTCTGGTGATGTTTCAACAAGCATCTTTTCATTGCTATTTTCATATTTTATGAATACTTTGGCAGAATCCGCATTTTCCAATCCTGTTGTACTTCTATTCCGCCCGGCAGTAATCTGTAACTCAACTCCGCGGATCACGGTTGGATACCATGTGATTTGCTTTTTTACCTTCTGCTGGTTGAATACTGTGATTGTATCTGTATACATGACTCTCCTTTTAAAAAAGACCAATTTCAAATCTGTAGATCATCCATTGGTCTTTGCTTTTTACTCATATCCTCTGTAAAACAGATTTGGGCTTACATTCTGTAAATACTCTTCGGCTGCTGCCAAAAGATACATATTCTGCTTCTCCTGGCTTGTGAGGATAGCATCTAATTTATTTTTTCCTACCTCAAAGCTAATGCTTTCACTTCCTGCCGAATGTGACTTGATCACTTTTCCTGCGTCATATTCTGCTGTACGTTTTTCAATAGCCTGCATTTCATCAGCCAGTCTACACACAGCTTTCTGTATCTGCTCTCTGGCAAATTCTTCAAGCTGCGCGTATCCGATCTTCCTGATGTTTCCGGAGGTAAGAAAATCAAGCTTATCGCTGGCTTTCTCATTCCATTTTGGAAACTCTGTCTCACTTACACTTTCACCAAAATATTTCTGCCTGTAAAAGTCGTATGATGTGTATCCCATATTTAGCCCTTGATCTTTCCAATCATCTCTTCATCAAGTTCCTTGATTCCGTAGATAATATCAAACGAAATTGTATCCTGCTTATGTTTTGTGTCATAATCGATTACAACCCTCACACCAAGACCATTGGCAGATGCAATATATGCTTTTGATGCACCCATAGGAAGCGAAAGATTTCTTGTTACCAGAGCAATTCCGTTTCTGTGAAATGCCAGTGAATTTGGCTCTTTGATCAATAATGCATCCACTGCTGTGAAATCTGCGTGCAGTGGCTGGTCAATCTTTACAGTTTCAATTGTTCCGCCCACCGCAGTAGCCTCTTCCACGATCGTATATTTATATCCTTCAACGATAAAGGAATCACCTTTTTTCACAGTGCCAGTAGCTGCATCCACATCTGTAAGTTTTACTGTTTCCTCGCCTTTCTTTGCAGTAACTTTATATGCGGTCGCTGTTCCTGTCGCCACAGGTGCATCCGGGCAATTCTGATCCATATAGGTATCAAATGAATATACTTTTCCAATCTCTGCATCTCTCAAAGCTTTCTCGCTTCCAGATTCCGATACCTTTGACATATTATCAGACATTACATAGCGATACTTATGTGTCGGATGCATAACAACACGTCTGTTTGCTAACGGCACCTTCGCAACATCAAAGAGCTTTGCCATATTACCGATATCTTCCGGCTTTGTCGCTCTCGCATTTCCTTTCACGATGTGTTTCGCATGTTCCAGTCCGACCGCAATAAGGTCTTCATCAATTGCCTGTGCGATTGCCTGCATTGCCGGAGTGACAATCTGTGTTGAGAAATCCTTAATGTTCAGCGTGAGTTCCTTTGATGTTACCGGAACAGTAACGTCGCGGAATCTGTCCATCTTTACAAGTACTGATCCTTCTGTTGCATCCTGGTTTGATGTTTCTCCTGTAAAGTTCTTAGCAATGAACTTCGCTGGTTTTCTTACCGTGATCGTGTCTCCAACCTTCACAAATTCTTTTGAATAATCTTTATGGACCAGATTGGCCATAACAAGATTTGCCTGTAAAACCATCAAAGCCTCATTTGCAATAATCTGCGGTGTTAAAAAATTGTTCGGCATATTATTCTCCTCTCTTAGCTATTCTGCTCTCTCCATTTTTTGTACGTTTCGAAATCCATGTTATTTGGATCTCCCTTAATTCTTGTGTCTGTCTGGTTTCCCATCGGCTCCGTGAAAACTGCTGCATTATCTGCATCATCCTCTGCCTGTTCCGATACCAGAATGTTTGGAATGTCTTTTCCTTCTGAATCTTTGACCATTGCGTTAAAAAGATCATCCATTGATTTTCCTTTGGCTGAATCATCCGCAAGCTTTTTTTCAAGCTCTGCCGTGATGGCATTTCTGGTAATATCATTTACGAAACGTTTTTCTTTCAGATATTCTGCTACCGTAGCGTGTCTCTCAGCCTCTTCCTCTTTTTTCTTGCGGTCTGCGCGCTCGTTCTCCAATGTTTCAGTCGTCTCTTTCAACTTTTCCTGAAGATCTGCCACATCCACACCATCAAACTTTTTCAGTTTATCCGCTGTCTCATCCAACAGTTTCTGTGTCGATTCTGCTTTTTCCACCTGATCGTCATAATCCTTCTTGGTGCGGTAGTTCTCATGAACTTCCTTCTCCAGAGTGCTTTTCTTATCCTCTGGCACCTCAATCCCAAGACCTTCCAAAATTTTAAAAATATTTTTCATGTTGCATATCCTCCTCTTCCCGTATCTTTTACCTGCTCGCCAGCAGCATTAGGATTTGTCCTTACCCCCGGACTCGGCAATGCGGCTGCCATTCCGCGAAATAAAAAAAGAGCCTGATACACGACTTTCATCATGTATTAGGCTCAATGGCTCATCACTTTACTTAGGGGCTCGATTTCTGTAATAATCTTCGTATCCTTGCAATGTTTACAATATGCCGGAAATGATATTAATACTGTGTCCCGCCGTACTTTCAACATCTTTTCCCCACAATCGGGGCACGGATACCAGAATGTTTCTTTTTCTCGCATTCTATCACCTCTTGTCCATATTATATGCTTTCACTTCACTTTTATCAATCACTTTTTTTGACGGATCACCAACATATAACCTGTCATATTGTAGTTTCAAATCATTTTCTTCACAGAATTGTCCATACTTTTTATTATAATATGCCACTTTTTCTTTTGCTTTCTGGTATTGAGCGTCAAGTGCTTCTCTGGTCTCGTCATCCTCAGCTTTGTCCATTGCCTCCTTATAGCCGTTCTTTTGTATCTTCCACTTTCTGATCGTGCGCTCAAGTTTTCTTTGTGCCTGCTGCAAATCATACGCTTTTTTATTTTCTTCTGTATCGATTTTCTTGTAGTTATTTTTGCTCACTCCATCTATCCATGTACCGATGGAATGTCTGCAATTCCAGCCTAATATTCCCTCGCCAGTTCCGTACCCGGTCTTTTCAATAAAATCAGGGTGTAAACTTTTGGCTCTCTCAGCTTCTTTTGTGTACTCTTTTGCAAGTCCCAACTTTACCAGATCCACATAGAATACCTGTCCCTGCCACGATTCATGGTTTGCTGGTTCTGGTATCGGCGTACTTCTGGCTCCAACATGTGCAGATGTTAAAACAGCCCACACATCCATCTCCGCCATCCGCTTTAATGCTATATCACCAGCCGCCTTTGCAATCCCTGTTCTGACTGCCCGGAGAGTTGCCGTTTCCACTGTATCTTTGTGTCCTGATGGATAGCTTACCGTCCCGCCTTCTTTTACAGCCTTGTCAATTGCTTCCTTCACTGCCTGTGATCTGCTGCATGTTCCTGTCTGAACTTTAAATAGAGCCTCATCACAGGCATCAATAAATGTTACCTGCGCCGCTTTAGCAATCGTTCCTGTAAGATTCTTTAATTCTCCCTTTGTTGCTTCATAATTTCTTTCAAGGATTCTGATATATTCCGGTGACATTTTTGTGCCAATCGCTGCTGCAAGTCCGGCGGCTTCATACTCTGCATCCTCATATCTGAGTGCTGTAATTCCTGCATCCTTAAAAGCCTTCTTTACAACCTTATTGCTTTCTGCTGTCTGTTTTTTTATCTCTTTCATAATATCCACCAAAAGCGAATCAGATTCCTGCAGCGTTTGTATATTCCACATATTTGTCTGGGAAAGCGTAAATTCCTCTCCTCGCTGCAAGCGTACCATAATACTCCGCACAATCCGTTTTATGATATATTCTTTTAATCCTGCTGCAAGGCTCTCACTTTTATCTGTGATCTCCTGTAAATATTCTGGTGTCAACATATATTATTCCTCGTCATATTCTATTCCATCAGCCTGGTTCTCTGATTTTGCCTGTTCAATTAATGCTCTTGCCTCTTCTCTGGAATATTTTAAAAACTTCACATAGTATTCTTCCCACGGATAAATGCCCCGTACCGCCAGATTGTAGTGATGCACTTTATCTTCCTCAAAATTATACGTGATATCTCCAAAGGCATAATTTGCTGTGTAATTTCCTACCGGTGCCAGATTATATAAATCGGCAAATACTGACTGCGCGTAAAAAACCTGATCGAGACATACCTGTAATGCATCCCTGATATCTTTAATCAACTGTATGGTCCTGCGATCGTCTGATTCCACCTGCGTTGCTGTTACCATCCCGGTTTTCTGGTCAAACACAAAATATCCATTGGAATACCCACATTTATAGCCAATGTATGAAAGCTGTGCATTGATTCCTTTGATTCTTTCATCTACCTTCAAAGGTCTTTCCACCGCCTGGTAAAATTCCTGATCCCCCTCGCCCGATACCGGAATGAAATGTTTCGGTAAATCCAGTTCAACCTCCTCATTTACCTTGTGTCCCGGTTCTCTTACAAGTCTTCTGTCGATCAGTTCCAACGCTCTGCTGTCCTTCACTTCCTCACTGTATCTGCTGTATGCAATATCCAAATCTTTTAATTCTTCCATCGCGTCAGAATAGATTGCCATTCCCAAAGGACTGTCAACATCTATGTCATTGGCCGCCGGCATCCGAAGCACCCCGAACATCATCCCATTTAAGCCAACTTCATTTTTTGTTGTAATTGATACATCCGGCAGTAAAGTATTCCATTTTGTCTGGCTTAATTCAATCTCTTTTCCAAGTTCTCCTGAATTGCTGCTTACATATGCCCTATTGGAAATCTGGTAATATTTCACACTCTTGTAATCACCATCTCCATAATTGACCTTTGCATCAAAAAATCTGTGATATTCCTGCTTGGTATAATATTTATCATTCTCTCTGTAGCGATCTTCAAATATAATCCCGGCAATCAGTCCATTTCCATCTTTCCCAACAATTTCAAATCTGTCCGGTGTCACAAAGTCAGCACCCACTCCGTTTGGTTTTATAATAATCGTGCCGCTTGCACAGCCATATTCTACCCAACGGCGCAGATTCGGCATGATTGCCCTTTCACACCATTCTGTCATATAGTCTTTCCTGCTGCCATCGAATGTGATTCCCAGTGCCAGATTGGTCAGTCTGGCTGTCTCTGAGCACACAGCTTTTGCAAATTTAATTGTCTTGATTCCTTTGGTATGATCAACCCAGGATGCTTTTCCCTGATATACATCCATCCAATCTGTTATTGCATCTTCCATTGCATTTGAAGTAATTCCTGTCACACCAAATTCATTTTTGATATTTCCTTTGAACATTCTTATTATCCTCTCTTTCCACATTCCAAGTGTCTGTATAATTCCCATTTCATCCTCCTAAGCTTTATGTTCACTTCTACGCCACAGTGGTTCATAACTATATCTCACGGCATCTATCGTGTGATTATCAGCATCCGGATACCCACTGATCACATTCCCATCTTTGTCTCTCTCATACTCATATTCTGTAAATTCTTTATATGCATGAGGTGTTCTCGCCTGATCAATAACAATCGTCTTTCCCTGCAACCATTTCATCCCATACTCTACGCTTCCTGGTCCTTTAATTGCAGGTCTTGCCGGTAACCCGATATCAACATAGTCACCTACAGATTTTTTCTCAGCACTATCACATACAATTTCATAGTCATCATATCCATGATCAATGATCCACTGCCCTGTCTGTGTATTCTTTGTCTTTTTGACTACGTTTTCCGCAATCAGATATATCTTTTCCTGTGCCGGATTATAGTAACTTCTGATAAATGCGTAAGGATCAGGAAACCATCCCCAGTCTACTCCCTGATAGATACGATCCATTCTTGCAATCTCATCATCTGTAATCTCTCTCAGTTCCAAATAATCAAATACCATTCCTCCATTCCCATTCGCCACACCCATATATTCATGCTCATATGCATCCGGGTTTACCTCCCGCAGGTGCTCTGCTTCTTCTATGAAATCTCTTCCAAGCCATTCCTGCGGCACATCTTTATATGTTGAATGGTGTACGACCATTGATTCTTTTGGTGTCTTTACATAGATATTTACCCAATTACTGTTACTCTTCGGTGGATTAAAAAACTTAAATACATATGCATCGTTACCACCACGGATGGCAGACTGTTCTATATTTCGCACTTCCTCCGGTCCGCTGAACTGATCTAACTCCTCAAAAATTACGATCCCGATATAGCCAAATGGCGGTTTGATAGATTTAATCTTTCCAGGATCATCCGCACCTCGAAAATATATCTTCTGACCAGTCGGTGTATATGTTATTTCGAGTGGGCTTAGTCCAAACTTCCAGTTATCACGGTCAAACATTGGGTTCTCCGCCTGCTTATCGCATGACCACTGCATTTGTGCATATACGGAATCTCTCAATGTATCTTTTACTTTTCTGATCACCAATGCATGGATATTATGATTGTTTTCCATAATTTCATAAGGAATGATTGTTCCACAGGATGATTTGGTACTTCCTCGTCCTCCTTCAAAAACATATTCTCTGTGTCCATGTTTCCTGATATCTCTCACAACTGAATGAAATGTATCTGCCACAATATCCAGATCTGTATGATACGTTCCCCTGTTCAAAGCTTCCTCTTCACGCTTTCTTCTCTCTTTCTCCATCTCTTCAATTGCTAAAGCTTTTTCAAGTTGGTTACATGCACTTAATCTGTCTGATATTTCAATGTCCAAACCAAAGGCATCTTTTTCCTCACCTCGTATCACACGACTTCTAAATTCCTGTATTTCTTTCAGCGTACAGAGTCTCTCACTTTCAATTTCCTGCTGCCTCTTTGCTATATAGGCAGATACTTCAACATTTTTCAACAACCTTTGTCCAATAGAATAGGCGGTTTTCTCTGAATATCCCGCCCTCTTTGCTGCTTCTGTTGCGTTTCCACATTCAATGTAAAAATCCGCGAATTTCTTTTGTTTTGGCGTTATTTTCTTCATCCACTGACTGCCTTATATATTTCCAGCAGGCACTCAATAATTTCCAGTTGGGAAGCACTGCTCATAATCTCGTAATTCTGCTCTTTCCACTCTCCTTTTTTCTTAAAAAAGTGAAGAACTTTAATATTTAATGCTGTAATTGTTATAAAATGTTGAGTTTTTGTTGAAAAAAATTGTCTCCGGCTTACGGTAACAGCTAAACCCTGCTGCAATATTGCCATCTGCAATTTTTGAATCGTTTTGTTTGCATTCATCCTGCTGCCACCTCCGAAAAAAAACATAAAAAAAGAGCCAAATACACGGTTTTCCTCCATGTATTTGGCTCATCGGCTCTGTTACACATATTATATTTTCTTTTTTGATGCAAGTCAACAAGTTGCACCGGTGCAACTGCTGCACTTTTAAATAAAAAGGACATACCGTTATGGTACATCCTCTTGGTAGTCAACCGGAATTGAACCGATGCCTTGTCTATCAACCTGTTCTGCCAGCCTAAACTATCTTCTACCTTATGCAAGTTACCCGGAATTGCACCGGGCTCTCCGCTATGCGGTATTCTCCTCTGTGAACTATAGCCTTGCAACTTAAATATACCATATCCCATTTATAAATTCAATTTCTTTCGTTTGCGTTCCCATTGCTGCAATACATTATTTACTAACTTTTCGTCTTTCCCAGACAATCCTGGATATGTTCCATATTCGTCATGTTCATATCCGTTATGAGTGTGTGGCAATGCTCCATTATGCTTCTTTCCTTTCACATCAATTTGCTTCACTCTTTCCCCTTCAGCATCATGAAATGTGATATATTTAATGTCGTTGAATTTATCTACTGTAGCATATACACGCCCTGGTGTCATTGTTTCCATCGGAGCCTTCGCTCCGCCATCATTGGCTCGGACTACTTTTACATTTCCGAATTGTGCAATGGTCTTGTACTCAGTTCCATATCGTTTGCCGCTATCGCTTATCCCACTACTCGCTCCTCTGCCGCCCATTAAATGTCTTTCCTTTCTCCGCGTCTGCCGCGTGTGCTTCTTCTCTGGTCTCCGCTGCTGCCACCCAGTCCACCAGAACTACCACGCCCACCCAAAAATTGTAAATTTACTACCATTGTGATACCTCCGCTTCATGCCATTTTTCACTAAACTGCTTTATGTGTATAATATTTTCCTTGCATTCATCTGGTACTCTGCCATAAAAGATAATCTGTGTAGGCTGTAACCGCTCCACCATCTCATGATAGCCATCCAGAAAACATTGTTTCTTTTCCTTATTGTTTTGTGTTCCAACGGAAGATACTGCAACAACACTTTGTGTAGGTTCTCCATCGAAACACCATTCAAAAGATTCCCGATTACTCCAACAAATCGTAGGAATGACATTGATACCATGCATCTGCCAGTACGCACCCAGCCAATGCTTGCGATAATGATTGTATATCTGCAAGGCTTTCGGAAAGTCCGTATACAAGCTGAAATCTGGCGTTAATACGTACTTGAACCGCTGCAACATCGGAATATATCTATCTGCGTCTGTCCATACTCTATTGAACTGGTAATCATCCAGAAAGAAATGCACTGCCTTATCCTCTGGGTTCTTTGCACTTCTGGCATAGTTAAACCCGATAAATTCTGCATTATTAAATTGTATAGATTCTATTTGTGGTATGTCATACTCCCCAATTCCATTAAATAGCATTCGCTGTACATTTTCATAATTCCTTTGTGTCCTATACATCTTTCCTCCAAAATAAAAAGAGCCGGACATATAAAACATTTATGTTCTATACATTCGGCTCTATGGCGCTAATTATTGTAATAATTTTCTAATCCTTTTCTTCATCTCATATAAGCACTTTTCACTTATATTATTATGTATTATTTTTCTGGTATATCTATACTATCTATTACCTTTCTTATAAAAGCACTTCTAGGGATATTGCTACCTACTACATAATACATTAAAAATAATAATACATATATAATCATCATTTGCAAATTTATGAATATATTCTCTCCATATACCACTCCAATTATTGCCCCACATATAGTTAGTAGTGCAGAATTAAAAATATTAAACGCTTTTTCTTTCTCTATTGCTGATTCAATAACCGCAATATTCTGTTTAACATTTAACTGTCCTTCGAACATATATGTTTCTATAATTTTTTTTATTTCACTATAGTTCTTATACTCATCTCTTATCTTGTATTCTATGCATACCTTTACATACAATCGTTTAAAATAATCCTTATTATTTAAATATCCATACACTATTATCCCAAATGTTAAAACGATTGCTACTAAAACCATTGGTACAATTTTAAATATTTTAAAAATTTCAAATAAATATTCAGCAACAAATAAATTTGCCACAAACAGAACCAATAGTTCGCTTTTCTTGTACCAACAAAATTTAAAAAACTTTTTCATCTTTCGTAATCGCCACCTTTATCATTTAATATATATTATAATACTCCAGGAACGATTTTCAATCACCAATATAACCTAAAGTTCAGTTTAGTTATTTTCCTCAAAATAGAAAACAACCGGCTTTTTATTCGGTATCACCAGCCCAAACCTAACAGCGTTTTTGTATGTATTGCTATCACGCATTAAAGTATCAGGCATAGCAGCAACCATTTTCCGAAAACCTTCCAGTGTAGATCTGCTCTTATAATGATTGCAGCTTCGGCAGGCCGGGAGCATATTGTCAACCGTGTCTGTCCCCTGTTCGCTCCACCCATTCAGCGGTACCACATGATCAACCTGCATATCCTTGTATTCCAGGTTGCATCCGCAGTAAGCGCAATGTCCATGGCATTTCTGATATACCGTCATTCTTATACTTTTTGATATTGCCTTTCTCTTTGCATCCATTATTTCTGCCTCCACTACTAATTTCTGTTTTTCGGGGGTCTAAAGTCTTTTTCTATCTGGTACGATAGCTGGGTGGCAGCTTCTATCGGTATCGTCCATGATTCATTAATCACCTTCTGATCCAAGCAATAAATTTTACGTCGATTTCTAAATGGATCAGTGACAGCAATTTTATGGATGCCCATATCTTCGTCAAAGAAATCTTCAACCCGCAAATAGTCAATCTTAAACTGGTTTTGTACTTCCGCTATTATTTCTTCACAAAAATCCATCATCCCATTCTCCTTCGCTAAAACATAATGGCATTTCCTTCTTTGTGATATACTAAGCCATCTTGCAGCATTTCTTTCCACTCTTCCTTTGTTGCCTTGAATTTACCAAAGGTAGTTGCATTAACTTCGCACCATTCACACAATTTGTCCAATGTTTCAAACACAGGGCTTATGGGGCTCCCTTCACTCGTAGTATTCCACAACTGATAGCCTTCTCCCTTCGGCGGTTCGCAGAGTTCCTTTAATTTGTCCTTAATTTGCTTGAAATACTCATCAAATTTAGGGCATCCATACTGTTCTGTATCAATCCCTTTGATCCTCGCAAACTCCTTACAATTTTCACAATATTCCTCATTTTGCGAAGATATACAAAACGAAATGTTATCTACAAAATATCCGTACCAAACTTTATGTAATGGATAATCAAAATCCATTGGTACACGCTTCAATTCTCTCCCCATGATTCTCCTCTCTATTCCCAAATGGCAATTTAACAATGATAGCCTCTTTCCAGCCATCTGTTTCTAAAGGGGGTTTTGGTGTAAATCGTTCCGTAGTAATCGTCTTCACACCATCCGCAATGTTGGTCTACATATTCATACAGCCCAAAATCATCCCTTTGCGGTCTTCTTGCCACTTCATATTCTTTTAATTCCTCGGTTCTCTTATAGAGTTTATTACCTCTTTCATAACATTTTTCCAATGTTATATGTTCGAGATCCTGACCGTAACCGTAAAAAACATCATCGTATTTTCTTTCAAATTTCATGCGTACTTTGTTATGATGTGCTATTCTTAATAGCATGAATAACACATACCATTTCTCAAATAATCTTTTCATGGTTTTCCTCCACTAAATCCTAATCGACTTTTGCAAGTCCATCTACAGCGTAGCAACCTCTGAATCCATCAAGCCATACAGACAACGTCCCGCACACCTCTGTTGGTTCAGTTACCACAGTAAATTTTTTTCCTTTATTTTTCTCCGACACATAATATTTGCCATTCATAATTACTTTATCGCCTTTTTGTATCATCTTTTCTACCTCCGTAAATCCTAAGTTAGTCGCCTTCGCTGCCTACGTATATTGCAAGGCATCCCATCGCATCCGAAAGATCTTCCATATCCTCTCCGTCTGTACTGACCTGTTCTTCCAAATATCTGCTGCTGCAATACGGACAGCTTATTCTCTGACCTTTAGCATTTGCTTTTTCTACCGCCGATCTGGCAGCTATGAATTCATCTCCGCAGCATCCACATTGGAACTTTACCAAGTCATCTGCATACATTCCTTTTTCCCATCTATCGTCTCGATACATTACTCAGGTACTCCTTACACTTCCGATATACTTCCGGATCAAATTCTTTCCGCTCGTGTTCGTACGCACTGTATTCCGCTGGATCACAGTCTGCAATCTGTGCCATCTTGAACATGGGCACCTTCGCATCTCTCCGCAGCGCTGCAATATAGCCGGCATACATGCCATTGTTACCATTGGCAATCTGTATTTTCGCTCTTTCCTGAATGTCTTTCGATGCAGACACTTCCATTATTTGCTTTATTGCGCATTCCTCGTTGTGGCAATCATAAAGGCAACCATGGATTCCATTCTTACCATCGAAAAAGCCAACCACATATTTTGTAGGTTCCTTGCAGTCATTACATTTTGCATTTATAGCCATATCGCTCCATCTCCGTTCTAGTTGTGTGTATCTCTGAAGTTTTCCATAGCCCACTTATTTCCGGTCGCCTGTACTTTCGCTCTAACTCTCTCCTGTGGTGTAGAACCTCTGCCAACACATGCGAGTATGGAATCTCTCATGGAGCTTCCCTCGGTTAATCCGGCAGCATCCAGAGCCTCCTTGGTTCCGCACTCATCGCAGATCATTGTCTTGTTGTCTGCTCTCGACAGAGCCAACAGTCTGTTTACCTCTTTTCCGCATTTTGGACACTTCATTGTGCTCTCCTTCCTTGGTGTGATTGCCGCACCAGTGGTTTTTTCTATATGCTCCAGCACAGTACTTGGAATGAATACAGGTACTGCACATTTCTTCCAGCATCATCCTTTTCCGGCTGGCTCCTTTCCGGAGGAGGTTTCCCTCCTCCCGGTGCTGTGTTTACTGGTTACCTCGTGACACGCTGTTCCTCGACCAAAGGATTGCTCCGTTCCTGCTCTCTGATCTGGTTATACCTTGCGTTGGCCAGGTTCAGAGCCGCCAGCACATCCTTCGTGGGGATAGATATCGAAATATCCCTTTCCGGAACTTCAATTACAGTGATTCCAGCTGTTATGCTGGATGTAATCACGCACTCTGTGCCACACATAGTCTCTTTACCGAAAAGATTTTTCTTAGCAATTACTGCATGAACCGGCTTTCTGATTGCATCTGCTCCTTTTTTCATCCCTACACCTCCTTGGAATTTACCGGAAGGATCAGTGCCGTCATATCACTGTCTTCCGCCTTGATGATTGCGGGCGTTTTCGCTGTTGCAAATGACAACAGGACATTCTCGCATTCAAACGCTTTCAGACTGTCGAGTAAAAGTCTCGGATTAAAGGCAATCCGCAGACCTTCTCCGGCATCCGACAGTGTCTGCACCTCCTCGTGGTAATCCGTAAGAGAGTTCCTATATGTAATCTGGATGGCGGTGCCCGTCACATCCAGCAGGACCGGCGCTTTGTCTTCCACTGTTCCACAGAGTTTTGCACGGTTAATGGCTTCCAGAAGAGATCTCTTCTCTACTTCCGTGCTGATGTCTCCATAATTGAACATCTTCGCATACGGGAAATACGTTCCTTCAATCAGCCTGGTGTAGATCTCGTAATCATCCGTCTCGAACAGCGCCCCGTGTTTGTCGCAGGATATGCGAATGTCTCCCTGCAGATCCAGCTGCAACATTTTTTCAACAGCCGACTTCGGAACAATGAACTGAAACTCTGCATCCAATTCTACGCTGTCCCATGCAATCCGGTGTCCGTCCAGTCCTACAAGATTCAGCCTTCCACCGGTACATTCGAAGAACATACCTGTCATAATCGGGTTGGAACCTACTGCCGGTATTGCATAATTCACATGACTGATTGCCTTCAGCAGTGTGGCCGCCGGAATCGCAGCAACATTTTTCCCGGAGAAGCTCTGTCTGTCATATGTGAACTGCTCTGCCAGATGCGTCTTAAATTTGTTCTTGATCTTGCCTACCTGTAAGGAGACGGTGTCGTCTTTGCATTCCATTGTTAGTTCACCTGACGGCAGGCTTCCGATCAGATCAAATACTTTTGCCGGTATGATGAACGGAGTACCTTCTGCGCTTTCTAATTTCGCCTTTACGGTCACTTCCGTGTTGGAGGCGATTAAATACCAGTCTTTCAACAAAACGCCCTGTAAAGCCTCTATAGTGGTTGTCTTGGGGACTATCCCCTTTATCTGTGTAATCTTCCTCGATAACTCGTTTTTATCAATCTTCATCCTTCAATTCCACTCCTTCCAAAATCAATATTGTGCACATACTCTCTTTCAGCCGGTACGGCTCCAGATCTTCCTCTTTCATGTACTTCCGGCCATACAGTTCTTTCATACGTTTCCATACATCCCAGGGCACACGGTAAAATCTCTGCAAGCTCATGGACACCATTACATAGCAGTGAGCACCAAACTTCTCATACAGATCCAAGCTTTCCCACTGTGTATCAGTAACCACTTCCTGCCGCATCCGGTCTGAGTCCGTATGTTTTGCTTCAAACATAATCCCGGTACCGTCACACAGGATCCCTTTGTAATCGGGTTGTCCTTTCTTCTCGTAATATCCCTTTATCGTTCCGTCCCGATCCCTTCCGGTGATATGGAACGGCTCCGGGGTTTTCTCGATGTGCGCCCAGCCCCTGCTCTTATAGAACTCGCAGGCTGCGGAAATCCACCTCTCAAACGTTTCCCCGGCTTCTTTACTCCTTCGTCCGATCAGTTGCTTTCTGGGATCAGCCATTCTCTTCGCCTGCCAATCTCTTCTCCAGAATGCACTTTATATCCGCCAGCTTCGTAGCTCCGATGCCTTTGACATTCCCGATCTCTTCAATGATCTCCGGGATATTCACAGGTGCTTTCTTCGGAGTATGTGCTTTTCCACGGTTATAGCCCTCGCTTCTGGCTTTTTCCACACGGTCTTCCACATAATTCACAAGCTGTTCATCCGTCATCTTGCGCAGCTTTACCGCTTTTTCATGGATTCTGTCTTCATCCACAGTTCTCCGGCAGTTTCTCTTTTTAGCCATTTTCTGCTCCTTTCGTTCCTCCTTGCTGGCATGAGACATTGCAATGCCTGCAGTGTAATCTCTGTATCCTTCGTTATTCCGGCACCACATATCACATAATTGCTTTGAGCGACACAAGGGAAACTTCGTATGCTGTTTTCGCATTTCCCTCTTTCATAAAGACACGGCTCTGGATGCGTCCTTTGCACTGCAGATAGGTTCCCACCTTCAGCCCGGATGCGTAGATTGCATTTCTTCCCCAACAGATGCAGGGGATATAATCTGACTTTCCATATGCCCGGTTCACAGCAACCAGGATATCCGTTACTTCCCTTCCGCGCGGTGTGACACGGTACTCCGGCTCTTTGCAGAGATATCCGTCCAGCCAGATCTTATCAATCTCATGGTTTGTCTCTTCGATGAACTGGATGTCCATTACAAATACATTCAGCTGCAGCTTCCTTCTTTTTTCTTTCTGATCCCGGTGATTGTGGGAGCGGAACTGCCCGTTAATATCAACGACCGTGCCATGCTTGATCTGCTCAATGTCGCACAGGTGATCCGATATCAGGCACGGCACTGTGTCTTCTACTCCACTGGTCCTTTTGGTTCTCACGAGGAATCTGTAGTATGCTTCCCCATAATATTCATGATCTGCTATCAGTCCTCCTACTACGGTACCGATCATATGGACACGATTGCTTGTCTCCACGTTTTCCTTGATGTTCTCGTTATTTTCCATTATTCTTCCTCCCTATACGCTAATTCAGGTATTTCAATGCCACGTTCTCCGCAGAACTTTTCGAAACAGTCTCTGCACAGATAGCAGATATTCTTTGCGCTTTCGCCCCGTCTGCTTCTTGCCAGGATGGTCACCATTTCGCTCTTTTTCTTATAAGCTTCACAATCACAGCACACATCGTACAGCTTATTTTCCAGCTTCTCACTGATGCCTTTGCGTTGCAGGCTCTCCGGAAATTCCCTCCGCATGTTTTTCTCTCCGACTATGTGGATCAGGCTGTCTTTCATGAATACAGGGATGCCGACATCGTCCGCAATGGTTACTATCGCCCGGATCCACTCAGCCTTGGGAACAACTTTATTTTTGTTCTTGCCAGTCTCCGCCCCTATGATTACCCAGTCTGTAAAATTGGCAATCGTGATTTCCAATGCTTCCGACACATCTTCCATGAGCGGTTCTATGCTGAGGAAAGCATGGGCTTCGTCCGACATATCCTGCATTACCGCTTCCGCTGTCTCCGCCTGCGCTGTGTTGGTTACCGTGACCCCGTACCACATATTGGGGGCTTCCGGCAGTCTTCTTTCCAGCAGCAGATTCACATATCTGTCCGGATTCTTCGTCAGAAACAGATAATTGTGCACCGGATACTGCTCACAGGTGTCGAAAACGGCTCTGATCCATTCGTCCGGTACCCACTCCCCGAATATATCCGCCATGGCACCGACGAAGATGTTGTTCCCCATTTTCAGCTTGCTGATGGTATCCAGCCGGTATCTGTGGAACGTAGGCTCGAATCCGAACGGATATACCAGGTTGCTGCCCGTCTCATTCACCATGGGTTCGTCCAGAATATACAGGTCGTGCCCTTCGTGCTGGATCTTACGGTAATTGTCCTGTGCCATTTTGTTGCGACGGACGTTCCCGGAGAACCTTTCTGTCATTTTCCTTGCATAGCAGTAAGGGCATCCATGCAGGCATCCGGTAATCGGATTCCATGTGTGATCACACCATTCTATCTTTGATTTGTTCATCTTTTTCCTCCCAATATTCCACGTAATACTCCTGCGGAGCGTTCTTCCCTTCTTTGCCGGCTACCGCCTGTCTCCCAATCCGGACAGCGTAACCACATTTAATAAGCATCGTTGCAAGTTGCAGCCTGTCCTCTTCGTTCCATTGCACGGATCCTTTTCTGATGCTGCATATTTTCTGTTTTGCCATCAACCGCACCTCCTTTTGGGCTTCTTATCATCCTTCTTAACGGCTTCCTGCATTTTCTTCTCAAAAACCTGTGTAAACGCCCTTACTTCCGGCGGCATACCACAATTTTTCATACCTCTGCACTGGCTGATTTTGTTGTGGTTCCACTCCATCGTAAAATAGGATTTGTCCGGCTCGTCTGCCTTGCGGACGAAGAAGATATTTGTTTCTCCTTTCGCCACTCTCTCAACGTAACCACCTACGCAATGATGCAGTGCCTCTCCTTCCGCACGGATTTCGTCTCCATTCTTCGGTACCACCAGGATCAGTCCCTTACCCTTGATGGAAAATGCATCCATGCCCTCGCTCTTTTCGAAGATCTCCGCCATGGCTTTCTTGGTCTGCTCCAGCTCCTTTCTGGCGGCTTCCTCTCTCCTGCGCTTCTCCGCCGCTGCTTTTTTATCCTGCAATGCCTTGTACTCTTCTGCAGTTCTGTCATGCACCTTTCTGAAATTGTTCGGCATATAGATAAACATATTGCTGAGGTCATATTTCAGTTCCTTGCACCATCCGATGTACTCGAGCCAGTCATTCGCCATATTCTGCTTGCGCTCTATCCTCGGATCCTTCCTCTCTGTATACCTGTTATAGGAATAGTTCCATCTGCAATAATTCTTGTCTCCGATCGGATACCTCTCGCTCTCCTTTTCGATATACCGGCAGAGTTTGTGGAGTGATATCTTTCTGTTTTTTGCTTTCAGTAATTCTGTATTGCACTCAAAGGTCTCATAGAATTCCTTCAACTGCTCCGGTTTCATCTGAATTCCGTACTTCTGCGCTACCTGCAACAGTCTCAGTTCGTAATGATTGCCGTCTATTGCCTGCAATACTTTGGTATTAACCTTTGTCAGCCCCAGGATTCCATAAATGGTATCTGCTTTATAGTCAATCTTTCCTACCATATTGCTGTATTGAAATCCTCTTACCGCATCCTTGGCCAGTTGGTTCAGGCCCATTTTGCAGAGCCATTCCAGCTTGGGAAACTTCAGATATACGTCCATGGCATCTTCATACCGGAATGCAGTGGTCGGAATGTTCTGTGCCAGAATTTCCAGCGCCGAATACTTCATGGGCGTGTGCTCCCATGCCTGCGGAAGGTTCCCGGGATATAGAATGCACTCCATGCAATAGATTTTTCCTTCGTCCGGGATCCATCGGCTGTTCCCTCTTTGGTGATATACGCCCCATTCGTAGCTGTCCTTCACAGGTTTCATCCCAATGAATGTCCAGAAGCAGCGGCTGTATTCATACAGGGTTTCTTCGATACGGTTTTTGTTCAAAGCTCCGACTATGTATGAGTCATTTCTGATATGCCGTCTTGCATTGAAGTAGCGGAGCAGGAATCCTTTCTCCTGTCTGTCCACATATATGAACCACCTCTCGTCAATGATCTGACAGGACATCTTCCCTTTTGCTTTGTAGGTTACCCTGCTTCCGCAGAAGGGGCACTCTCCCTTTTCATTGTTCCGCAGCCGCATCTTTGCCCGGTCAACAGTCCCGATCTTTTTGCAGTATGTGCACTCAAATTCTGCCTTTCCTTTTTTCGTTTCCTTGTATATTCCGTACCGGCTGAAGCTCATTCCGTGTTTCCACACCCAGTCTCTGAACTCCTGCGGTGGATCCCCTATCGGCTCCATTTTCAGGTCAATCGGTGCCAGCACCTTTCTGTGCTTTTCTGCTAATCGTGCATCTTTGACTTCATCCTGGAATCTTCCGATGGCATCCCACACGCTTTCATCCTGTTTTCTGCTGTAACTGCGGAAGAACTTTTCCATAATCTCCTTGTCATTTGCGGACCAGATGAACACGAGTGGGATGTGAAGATATTTGTTTCCATCCCATTTATGATGCCATATGTGGAAGTTCTGCATATTGTCAAATGCGGCCGTGATCCACTTAACCTTTGACACCGAGAGATCCTGGGTGATATAATCATCACTCGACAGGAATGTCCTGAATGCTGCTTCTGTTTTCCCTTTTTTGAGCTTCGAGACCTCAAAGAAATTCAGAAGCAGTATTTTGTTATCATCCACAAGTTCAGCCGTGACCATGTGCTTTATCCCCGGCATTCTGTCAGCCATTTCCACCATTTCCGGGGTGGCTTCCACCCTCGGCATGGCAGACAACTTTCTTTTATCCATCGTGTACGCCTCCTTACATACCCATCATGGAGAACAGATCCATCTGTCCTTCCATATCGTTGCCGGACTTTTTGTGCTTCGGTTCTGCCTTCGGCTTTTCGGCAGGTGCCTTATCCGCAGATTGCTTTTTCTCTGGCTTCTTGGTATCGGTTTTCTCACTTTTTCCGGGCTTCTTAGCATCAGCTTTTTCCGGTGCTTTCTTCTTTTCCGGTGTCTTTGCTTTCTCCTGCTTTTTCCTCTGTTCCTCGGCTTTTTTGGCTTCCTCTGCCTTATCGTCCCTGTGGTAATAGTCCTCAGCCCATTCAAAAACAATGTCGCTGCGGACTGCGCATCTGCCTTGGGTTGCCTGCTTTTCTGCCCGTTTGTAAATGTACTCATTACACTTATCCCAGGTCTTATGAGGCTGGCAGATATCAACCGCAAGGGAATTCGATTGCTCCAGCCTCTCCAGAAGATACTTGATCACCGGATCCGCAAAGCCTTTATCCTTTGCCGACTGCAGTTCCTTTTCCAGTTTCTCCCTGGCTTTCTGCTTTACGGGCTTCGCATTCTCTTCCTCAGCCTTTTGGATCTCTTCCTCTGTCGGTGCCGGAATTCCTGCTATGATTTCTGCCAGAGATGCAGTTCCCATAGGAATCGGATCCTTTTTGCCCTCGGTTTCTTCCGTCTTCTCGCCATTCACAGCAGCATCAAAAGCCTGACGCTCGATTCCTGCAATGACTTTTCCGATCTGCGACTTGGGTCCTTCCATGGGTTCTTCCACCGGTTCCTCCGTGGATTCTTTGACCGGCTCCTCTGCAGCATTCTCAGCAGAGAGAAGCTCATGCTCTTTTGCCAGTCTGTCATTCTCCACGTCGAACAGTGTCTGACCGGATTCGTCGTAGAACACTGTCACGCCATCACGTTTCAGAATTTTGTAAATTTTTCCTGCAACCGGGATTGCACTGTGCTTTTCCTCGGTGTTGTATGCAGTCAAAAGGTACTGCCTGACCACATCCGACCAGACACCGTAGGGATTATTGTCAGTGGTCGTGAAATGCACGATGATATTCCTCAATATCTGCCTGCCGGGATCATCAAATCCCTGCTCTAATCTCTTGTTCTCTTCCATTCTGGTCCTCCTTATCAAAATCAAAAAATATGAAAAATTGTTCCTTATCTGCCACCTTCGGTACCGGCTCTGTCTCCGCAGGCTTTCTGATTCCTCCGGTCATAGCTCCCATCGAATGGAACAGCTTTCTCAAAGCCCACACATCTGAATAAAACATGGGTGTGTACCACAATTCCTGCTCCTTCTGCTCTGTCGGAAACAGTGCCGGGCCGGTCAGCGGATTGCTGAGCGTGTCCGCAATGCACACATACCCTGCACATCCCAGAAGCGACAGCTGGATGTAGCACATCATGCCGGTGACCCGGTCAATATCCTGTCCCACGAAAAGCACATGGTTCTGGAAATTGTGTCTGCACCTCTTCATAGTATTTACCGTTGCGATCAGTGTTGCTCCTGCTCCACAGGCTGGATCGCACACTGATATGTACCCGGATTCTTCAAGCTTTGCATCCACACTCTCACAACAGATCTCCGACATCATCCGGCAGACTGAATATGGCGTAAAGAACTGGCCGTGCCAGTGGCTTCCAAGATTCAGCTGCATATACATGGCTCCAAGGAAATCCTGCTCCGGATTGTTCTCCAGTGCCATGACTACTATGGCAAGCATCCTTGCAGGTATATCCACAGATCCCAGTCGTTTTATGCACTCCGCATATTCCTTTTCCCGTGGTTCAAAATGATCCGGGCGCCGGTCTGCCACATTGCTGATTGTGCATGCCATAGCACACATCAGATCAGCCCATACCTCCCAGCCCATTCTCGACCTGCACAGCTCTTTGAAATTATCCAAAAACTCTTTTTCGGTTCCCTGTATGACCTCACTCATTTTCTCCTTCGCCAAATTCAAGTCTCCTTCTCAGTTCCTCAAGCCTCCATGCCCTTATGGCCTGCTCTTCCTCTGTGATCTGCATCTGCTCCGGTGCATGGTCGTACTCGATCTTCGGTGGTGTCCGTTCCTGTATCAGCTGACCAGCGGATCTGCGGATCCTGTCCTTTTCCTGTGCCACGAACGGTGGCAGGAGGCGGTTATTCGTGGCTTCTTTAGCTTTTGTCTCATACGCTTCCCGGAAATTTGCCCGGTCTGCTGTCATATTTTCCGACTGGCACAGCCTCGTCCATCCCATGTTCTTTACTACAGCTGCTGTCATATCGTCCAACATGGCAAACGCTTCCTGCGGATGGTAGGATCCGTATGCGCCAATAGCCTTCTGGACCGTTCCCCATGCCTCGTCAAAGCTCGGTATTGCCGGCCTGTACCTGTCTAGGCTCAGCTGGCGGATCTCTGCTATTGACGGTGGAAATGTGTGTGTGGTGGTATATTCCATTACCGCATTCTCGGTGATCTTATAGTCAAGGTCCTGCAACATCTGGTACCAGAACTTCATGGACGCCTCGTCCGCCATGACCTTAGATGCCGGATATGCTGCCTTGATGGCAACGGCAATTACCGCAAATTCCTGTTTAGTCATCTGTCGCCCACCTCCTTGCCATATCTGCAAACTCTCCTACTTCGGAAGATCTCTGCCCTCCTCCATATCTTCCTGTTCCGCCTTGGTTCTGCACTTTGGCAAGCCACGAATTGACAAATCTCTTGACTCCGGATGCGGTCTTACGCTTTTTGGGATTCGCCTCGCACCAGCCCTTCATTGCTCTGAGTTCCTGCAACACATCCACAGCAGGATATAGTGCCTCCCAGCTGATGACGTCAGTCGATGTAATACCAAATTCCTGCCCCGTATTCAGAAGCAATGTGATAATCGGCGGTTCTGCCGGTACCACCGGAGCAGTCTGGCCGGAGCTATCGTCTTCGTCCGGTTCCGTGTCCAGAGGAATCGAGGTTGTAGGACATTTGCTTGCATTTGCATACATAAGTTTGTAATTGTTGTCATATGCCGGATACTTGCTTTTCAGTGCTCTTTTCGTCTGGTACTTATCCCATGTCAGAAGCTGCAGCACAGGCTTCCCCTCTGCTTCATACACCACTATCATGTCCAGTGCCACCAACTTGCTGAGAGCTTTCTCAATATCCTTTATTGCTACGTCTTTCAGTGGAAACAATGAACCTTTGATGATAGCCGGTCTCCCATCAAACCGACCATAATCATCGCAATTCACAATCAGGCGGTAAAAGAGAACTTCTTCGAACCATGACAGAGCATCAATGGATTCCGACCTGCAAATCGACTCCCTTAATAATCTGTTTGGCATTTACTAACCACATCCTTTCATTCTGCCGGGGCGGATTCTGTACCGCCCCATGCTTTTATTCATAAATGACCTTTGAGCCATTTTCTGTCTTGATGACATCCACGCTCTGGGGGAATCTTGCCTTCATGGTCGGATCGTGAGTAATCGCCATGATCTTCAGATTCGGGTACCGATGCTGGATGGTCTCTAAAGCATCACAGTATGCCTGTATGCCTTCTCCATCGAGGAATGGCGGCTCGTCGATAAAGAGCATTCCAAGCTGGATCCCTGCGGAGGAAGACTTGATCTCGGCCAGTGCGAGGATCACGGAGAGCGAAGCCCTTACCTTTTCCCCTCCGGATTTGGAGAGATACGGCAGTACAGACTTTCCGTACTCGTCGATGTAGATATCCAGTGCCGTGACCTCTTTCTGGTTCTTCTGCATGCGCTCCAGCTGGAACTCTATTCCGGCTTTTCCTCCGGTCATCTGCCCTAAGATGCTGCTGGAGATCTCTGTCAGCTTCGGTACCAGCGTCCGGATGATCTGATGCGGTATGCCTGCTTTGGAGAATGCTGCTTTTAACAGCTCGCACTCTGCGAAGTCAGCGGAGATCTGCCGGACAGATCTGTTGATATCAGAGATTTCCTCTTGCAGGCGTTCGATTTCCTCTATCTTCTGATTCAATGATCCGATGGTCTGATGGATCTCCGATATCTGCTTGTCTGTCACTTCCATGCATTTTGTGGTCGTAACAATCTGGCTTTCCAGTGTTGCTATATCCATGGTTGCACCGGTCGTTACTTCCAGTTCCTTCTCTGCTTCTTCCAGTTCCTTGCCGAGTTCTTCCAGTCTAGTCACTTCGTTTGCTCTCTGGGTTTCCGCATTCTTCTTGCGTTCCTTCAGTACCGGATAGTTTGCGGCGATCTCCTCATAAGGTTCCAGTTCCCGGATCTGGTTCTCTACGTCCTTGTGTTTCTCAGCAGCTTCCCTGCAAGTGGAGAGCACTTCTTCTACTCCCTGTGCCTTGGATTTGACCTGTAGCAGCCTCTTTTCCGCTTCGAGTATATTTGACCTGATGTTGGTAAGTTCCGCCTTAATGAGGGCAATATCCTTCTCCCTCTGCTCGATCTCCTTCAGCCCGCTCACAAAAGGCAGGAGGTCGTTGCGTTCCCTCATGAGTTTCCCCATGGCTTCCGCATCAAACCCTATCGCATCCATTTCCGCCTGCTTGTCCGCTATTTCCTGTCTGCTCTTTGCAAGCTCACAATCTCTGCGGGCGGCAATGTCTGTATATAATGCCTCATGCATTGCCAGCTGTTCCTTTGCTTCAATGGCATCCTGCAAGAATTTACAGTGTGCATTCTCGATATCCACACATCCGGATTCATTCAGAATTGCAACTTTTTTTTCAAGAACCTGCTTCTGTTCATCCGCTTTCTGCTTCTCCCTGTCAAATCCTGACCTTGTTTCGCTTTCATGGAAAACTGCCGCAGAGTATTCCGTCTTTGCTTTCTGGTATGCGACCGCTTTTTCCTGCATAGCCTCTAGCTCCGCACTCTTCCGGTCGTATTCCGCTGCTTTTTGCCGGACTTCTCCGTCATTGACTGATTCAAGGATCATGCTATGCATAGCGTTCTGCTTTTCCTGCTCCGCCTTTTTCAGAGCATCAACCGTCTCCTGCTCCTCCTGCATCTGACGATTCAGTCCACCCAGTTCTTCCACCTTGCTCTGATAGAGGGTGGCAGCTTCCAGAAGATCTTTATCTGCCTCCTGCAGTGTCTTACGTCTGTGCACCTTTTCCATGACCTCTGCTTCCTTCGCAAGTTCCGCATCACAGCCGGTGATCGTGTCCGTATATGCACTGATAATCTGACCTACAGCAGCCCTTTTCTGTTTCAAGGTGTCAACGGATGCCTGTACCCTTTTCCGTCTCTCTGCGGCTTCCTTCTGGGTGCGCAGGGTAACGGTTCTCTCTTCCCTGTCCTTGCGCAGACCTTCCAGTGACTGATTCATAAGTTCTAGCTTCGTATTCTCCTGATCAAGCTCCTCCTGCGGTTTGCCATATCCTGCAATCGTACTCTCGTGGATGGAAATGGTATTCTTCTGCCGTGCGATCTGCCTGCGCATCTCTGCCAGTTCCGCTCCGGCCATATCCTCCATGGAGTTGTATATCTCCAGTCCGATCAGATTGGAGAGAACGTCAATGCGGATATCCTTTCCGGCTTCAAGAAACAGTCCGTACTGGTCCTGCATGATCAGCACACAGGCTTTGAAGGTGAGGCTGTCCATTCCCAGTACCTTGATGATCTCGTCCTGCGTGTCCTTGTATTTCTCCTTGGATCTGTCAATCCACTCTCCTTCGATCAGTTCCGACAGATTCAAAGTTCCCTTTCCGGATTTCGCCCTAGTTCTCACCACACGGTAGGTCTTCTCACCCAGTCCGAAGGTGAAGCTGATGGATCCCGAACGTGCTTTTTCATCGTTGCGGATCCAGCCGGTATTGGAACCTTCTCTGGGTTCCTCATACAGACAGTCCAGAATCGCATCCATGAACAGGCTGCTCTTGCCCGCTCCGTTCTGTCCGTTGATCGTGCAGAAACTGATATCATCGAAGGAGAAGCTTTCCTCGACATAGTTCCGGTAATTCTTCACTTCGATCTGTTTCGGCACGAAGCTTCCGCTGCTGTCCGCTGTGGAGCTGCTCGCCAGTGCCCTTGCAATGATCGGTCTTGCCCGTTCCACGATCCGGTTGATCTGCCCCGGTTCGATGTCCTTCTCGTTGAGGTACTGGATCAGGTTTGTCTCAGGATCATCGAACTTCGACAGCTCCGTCCGGTTGACATCCTCCAGCTTGTCCATGACGATATCCGCTTTCCAGAACGCTCCAGCCTCGTATAGGGCTTTCTCGATCTGTGCGGTATTGATTGCCTTTTTCTGATCGGACGTGCAGCTGTAAATGATCCGGACAATCTTGTCCGCCACACCCTGATCGGTAAATGTCATCGCGAGCATATCCGGGTTGCTGATAGCCTGCGCCACATCCTCTTTGTTCCAGCGGATCGTGAGGAACTCTCTGGACGGTGTCTTGCGAAATTGGGTGCCTTCATAGTAGAGTTTCATTTTCTCATAGTCCGGCCGGAATTCATGGAGCATGAAGCCTCTGTCCTGCCCCTCGTCATTGAAGTTCATGGCATTGATTGCGCCGGAATAAAACACATTTTTCATCCCTTCCAGCTTCTGCGGTCTGTGGATATGTCCAAGTGCCACCAGATCGTAATCCGCCGCAAGCAGCATTTCCCGTGTGATGACCGGCTCAAACTGCATCAGGAACTGCGTCTGTCCGCTCTCCATATTGCATCCGGGCACCGTGTAGTGCGACATCAGAACAGCGATCCTGCTCTCGTCCTGGCACATGGCTCTGAGTCCTGCCACGATATTACCGATCTCATTTGAGAAAACCTCATTCTCCTGCTCCTTGGAAAGCCCCGGAAACTTCGCACGGAACGTTCCACGGTCAAATCCGGGGAGCACTGCGATCTGTGCATAAGGGGTATTTACCACTTTAGGCTCCGTGACCACTTCCACGTTGGGTACCAGTTCAAAGTGTGCCTGCAGTTCTGCGAAAGCTTCTGCGGAATCATGGTTCGGTGTACCACGCATGACCACCACATTCTCCGATACCTCCGCCAGCTTCATGATGATTTCTCTCGCCTGCAATACCTCTCTGTGGCTCCTGCCCTGCCAGATCTCCGCCTGATGGAAGATATCACCGGAGACCAGTGTCAGTTCCGGCTTTTTCTCCTGTGCCACCCTTACAAGCTCTCTCAGACAGTTCATTGTATCTTCTCCACGGAGGTTCACTCCGTCTTTCTCCGGTCCTTTGAAAGAACCAATGTGCCAGTCCGCTGTATGTAATATTTTCATGATTTTGCTACCTCCTCTGTAGGTTGTAAAGCTAAAGCCATCTTCTGTAACTTCTCGTGCAGGATCCGGAACGCATTCTCTTCGATTCCGCAGAAGTCGATGCCATCCCCACCCCAGGTCTCTCCGACGAACAGGATGTTTCCTGCAATCGGACAGCCGTGTTCATCCGTCTTGTACAGATAACTCCCGATCCGATTCAATTTATTGGGCTTCAGCAGGCCTTCTTCATCCACCAGCATACTGACGCACTTTCCGGGGACCTCTGATACACGGTTGCTCATTTTCAGCACGGTGTAGAGCCGGTCCGGCATCACATGTTCATAGAGGCGGCAGTCATTGCCGATCAGTTCCCGGATCGCCTGGTTCTGCTCTGCCGTCGTTCCGGTGGGGAAGTCGTGTACCGTGATCTCGAGATCTGTAGATACTCTTATGATCTTCATTGTGCTCTTCCTCCTCTCTGGCAGCTTACGCAGAGCGGTCTGCCGAATCTGTTCATCGAATAGTCATACACATTGTCCTTGATCTCCCTGCCGCAGATCTCACAGCAGTAATTGTTGCTCTGCTGTGGCGGCTGCATCTGCGGAGGATTGAAGTTTTCCGGCTCCGGCTGGGTGTGTCCGCTCTGCTCCCACCAGTTCTGTTCCGGTTCGGGTGCTCCTGTAGGAACCTCTGTAACGGGATCCCCGGGATGGTTGTTGTAGTCATCCGCCCCGGATGCTCTGTCAGATGCAAATGCAGGATTGCCAATAAGTTCTTCCGGATCGAACATATCCCTGCCTGTATCCATCTGGATAGAAGGAACGGAGATCGCCGGTGCAGTGCCGAACAGAGAGCTAACGGAATTCATCCCCTGCAACAGCATGGTCTGTCTTACTTCCGGATCCGAATAATCCGGTGAGAAGGTAGCCCTTGCAATGGCAAAAGGCCGGGCAAGCTCTTTCTTCGTGTACTGCCCCTTCATGCCGGTGAGTGCCCTGATCACACGAAGCTGTGCCCCGGTCATTGCCTTGGCGGGTGCCGTCTTGCGGAGCAATGTCATGTTCACCAGTACCGACCGTTCAATGTACTTTTCCCGGTCGCAGTCATCGATCACATAAGCCTTGCATTGCCTGTTCCATTTGTTGACGGAATCGATCCATTTCCCTGCAAACATTTCCGCAGCTGCCTTTGCAGCCTTTTCATCGGTGATACCCTTGATGGACTTATCCATGAATTCCAGCCGGAAGTTGGCTTCTTCATCGTCAAGCTGGATGACCTTTTCGTCGGCATGGGTCTTGCCGGTGCCGTCCGGAAGCCTCATGGCACCGTACGCCTTTGCCTTGTAGGTATTCTCGTCCACCCGGGTTCCGTAGGTCCTGTCCGGGTCAAACTGGATACCGGCCGCAACGGCGATCTTCATGAGCAGGGGCTTGGTCGGTGAGAATGTGTCCTCCCAGATATCCTTACCGTTTCCGTCTTTTCCGACCTTTACGGAGCCGACCTTGAAGATGTCTCCGGAATTCTCGGATACGTCTGCCAGTACTTCTGACACTGTGATTTTGTAAAAGGGATTAAGCTGAACCTCTGTGGTTGCCGGCATTAACAGGTTGCATCCGGCGTACTTTTTCTGAATTTCTGCGATTGAATTAGATCTGTAATCCATATGTACCTCCATATTGTAAGTTTCTATTGATTTTGTGCGGTTCGGTGTGCTACAATATGGTTGCGTGTAGGAGTGTCGGATTATTGATCTGGCGCTCTTTTTCCATATTGCGAAGCGTTTCGCATAAATCTAACGTGAATTTCTGGAATGTCAGTGCTATCACTGCTTCCATGGTCAGCTGGAGCAGGTACCAGTCCTGCAATACGACCGCTCTGTGCTCCCGGCTGTATATGTACTGCTGCTTTCTTCTGGCACTTTCCAGTGCATCCCGGTACATTTCATCCGATATGCTGCATTTCAAAAGCTCTTCTACTTCTCTCTTTTCCATGACTTTCTCCTCCGAAAATATTTGAAAAACTGGCTGATTGCTCTGTACGCTGTGATAAATGCCACCGCAATGAGCAGATACTCTCCACCGCAGGCTCTGTATCCTCTCTCTGCATAGGCTGATGCTGTCGCCCACAGGGATACGAAATAAGCTACGGAGAAGGAAAAGAACAGGCTGATCACGGTTACTTCCAGCTTCTCGATGATGTTGTCTCGTCTCATGGGATCCTCCTATCTGTAAAATCTGATGTTCCCGCTCTGATACAGGAATTCAAGGTTTCGGCTGTGCCAGTTGTCCTCGTCCGCACAGGCCTCAAAGTATAAAGCACCGCCGGAATAATCACAGGCTGCATTCTGTACCACCGATACCGCCTCCCAGCAGTCCGCATCCGGTTCCACGGCATCCCACCGTCCGTTACCAATGCAGGAGAACTGGTAAACACCGTTCGACTTCTCGAATATCACATCATGGATGTTGTCCGGGAACTCTTCACTCAGTACCCTATTGAGCACCGTCAGGATCACAAGGGTCTTGGACTGGATATTCTCCCCTTCCGCTTCCGCCATGGCGATTCTGGCAAGCAGATAGCTTTCCTCGGCATCCCAGTCCCTGCTGTAGGAGAATACCGGTGCTTCGGAAACTGGCTCCGGATCCTCTTTCACGGTGACCAGCTGTACCGGCTGTGGTTCCCCCTCTGCCAGGTATGTATTCCTGACCTCTCTGGTAACCGCCGCATTGACGTAGATCTCTTTCTTCTCTTCCGGCTCTTTTGCCGTCCGTATGCTTGCCAGCAGGCATCCCACCGATATGATGATCAGCAACGTCACCTCGATGCACGCTTTATACGACTGTCTTCTCATAGCTCTGTTCCTCCCTGCTGAAATTGAACATTATCTGACCATATGCTCCGATCTGGTACAGCTTCTGTTTCCGCTCTGCTTCTTTCCTGCGATCCTCTGCGCAGGTGCACTGTTCGCCCGGATCGAGGTTGGATCCACAGATCGGACATTCTCTGTAATAGCTCATTTCTTCTCTGCCTCCTTTGATGTTAAATAGAATCTCTCGTCGAAGTATCTCCTGTTGACGTGTCCTTTGCGGAAGCGCATATAGCCTTTCGCCTCCAGTTCATCGTTCAGCTGCCGGATGACATCCTGTGCCTTGGTCGCCTTGCATCCCAGGATCACCATCACATCCTTGACGGTGTAATACGCCTCTGTCACTTCCGGTCTCTTTACTGTTGTCTGCATCCGCTCACCTCCTGCGATAAATCCTGCTTCGTGATCTGGTCCATGGTTACCCCGAAGAACTCTGCCAGATGGACTAACTTGCTTACCGGCAGTTCACATTTCCCGGATTCTACGAGATCTATACTGCTCGCACCCTGCAGACCGAGTACCGTTGCCAGTTCACCCTGTGAATAGCCACGCTTTTCCCGCAGATATACCATGTTCCGTACATACAGCGGAACGGGCGGTGTCAGATCCTTCGTCGCCAGATCATCAAGGCTTGTTCCACCGAACTGCGCAATCTGGATCAGCATATTCAGATCTGGCTGTCTCTTTCCGATCTCCCAGTTTGCCACCGTCGGCTGTTTCACACTGAACCCTTCAGCGAATTCGTCCTGTGACAGTCCGGCCTGCTCTCGAATGCTCCGTATGTTTCTTCCAACCCTCTGTGCAATCTCATTGATCTTCTCTTCGGTTCCCATAGTGTCTCCTTCCGCTCCCAGTAAGTAGTCTGTCGTCACTCCGAACAGTGAGGCTATTTTCTTAACCGTCTCTAGATCCGGTTCTCTCCTGTCAATCTCGTACAGGGAGAGTGCAGAACGGCTAACTCCAATTTTCCCAGCCAGTTCCTCTTGGTTCAGCCCCAGTTTCTTACGCTGTTCAGCTATTCTTTCGCCAAACATGTCGTGCCTCCTTCCGTTGCAAGCAGCTCGTAGCTCCGAGCTATATATATCGATTCCCGTATATCGATTCTCGTATATCGATTCTCGTATATCGGGGACATTTGCTTGCACTTGTTATCATTTGCTGTTAATTTGTAATCATCTGCTTACAAATGTTTTCATGTGTTTTACATCTGCTTGCATCTGCATACATATGTTTTCAGATGTTTGAATCTGCTTGAATCGTACTCGTGAAGCCTAATCAGACAATTGCACCGCCGGACTGTCCTCGCCTTTCGCTCGGTCCAATGATACCGCCACCCTTTCGAACCTCTCTGTTATCAGTTCCTCTTATTACAGATTCTTTTTGATCCAGAGCCTCATGCTCTGTGCTATTTCCTCTACCTCTTCCAGGTTCTTCAGTACTTCATCCAACTCCGGCTTCTCATTTTCATCAATGATGCCGTCTGCCGTGATATCCAGTAGCGCCTCTCTCGTTTTTCCAATCTTACGGAATACAGAGAGTGTCCTGACCGTGATCCTATCGAGATCGGCCAGTTCTGCCTTTGGCATTTCATTCCCCAGTGGGCACATCGTCCGGCAGTAATAATTCTCCAGTTCCGGAGCGTTATACAGATCCGCCATCAGTCTGATTTCTTCCGGGTAAGGAGTTGCTATGCCACTCTCGATCCGGTAAAGCCTGCCCCGGTCAATCGACATATAATCTGCTGCCCCTTCTCGGCTGCTCAGTTGCTCATTGTGTGCTGCCGCATCGCAACGTGCTTTATAGAAGATGTTGGAGCTGGTCTTTGCTGTTATATTTGACATTTTCTTTATCACCTCCAAGCTATATAATTTATTTGTTACTACATATTGGCGATTCATTTGGTAAAAAAATATCGGGGAATAACTCTTCTACGCCCTTTCTGTAGTAGGAAGCAATCTTTAATGCGACTTTTAAACTAGGTGTTCTTTGTGCTAACTCTAACTTGGATAGATATTTCTGCGAAATTCCAAGTTTTGCAGAAATTTCCGCCTGAGTTCTTCCGCCTCTTGCTTCTATCAATGCGTTTCTCATGCCATCACTCCTTTCATTCGCCTTACTGTAGTAATATTATACTACTCCGAGGCGATTGTCAACAATTTTTACTCTTTTTTGTAGGTTTTGTTTTACTCCATCGTGTAGTAGACTGAATGTGAGGTGAAAATAATGGATCAATTAAGAATTGCAGAATGCCGAAAATTGCTAGGTTTGAGCCAAGAAGAGCTTGCTGCAAAATTAAATATTTCTCAAAAGAGCATAAGTAAATACGAGCGGGGAGACCGTAGACCCACATATGAAACCCTAGTTGCTATGGCAAATCTTTTCGATGTTTCTGTTGACTACTTGTTGGGCAGAACAGATGACAAGCATAGAAATAGCCCGTCTGATGACAAGGGCTTTTTCTTCTTCTTTTTCTTTGATGATAAGGACTTACAGGAAGTTTTTGTATCAGCCCTGAAAACAGCTCTAGAAACCCAGAACATGACGGTCAGCGAGCTCTGTGAAAAAACGGAGATTGATGTTGATACTTGTAATCAATATCTGACCGGCGAGCACGCACCCACGCTGGAGCATTTGGTCGAACTGTCAAAGGCTCTGGATGTCTCTATTGATTATCTCTTGGGACAGGTTCCTAAGATCAGCCAGGCTGAGAAGAAGCTCCTCAATGCCTTTGAAAATCTCAGCGAGGACAACCAGGATATCATCATAGGGAAAACGAAGGAATTGCTCCGGGAACAGCGTTTCGATAATCCGCCTGTTGCAGCAGACGGTGAGCGGAAGGCTTCTGGAAAATAATAAGCCTCGCGTGGTACCGGGGCAGAAAGGGAGGTTTTAATGATCAGAAAAAATAAATTATGTGTTGCAATTTTATCAATATGTGTAATGTTATCTGCATGTGGGCATGAACCAATAGCAAGTACAAAGGCCCTTACAAATGCAAAGAATGCCGCAAATATTGGTCAGGAATATTTGGACGGATCTATATCGTATCATGATGCCATCGTTTTGTTGGATGATATATATGAAAACTTGGACTATGTATCAAATTACACAGTTGACGAAAGGTTGGAAGATAAACAAAAATATGCCGATGACGATTTACATGCCTACATACTTATCTTGCAATCCTCCATTAATAGTGATGCTTGGCATGGCGATGTAGACTCATTTAACAAAGTGCAAGATAACCTCGATAAATTAAACAAACTAATTAAAAAATACGATTAACAATGAGGTGCGTTTTATGTGTAGTTCAGAGCATACCTTACAAAAGATAAAAGATCTGAATTTACCGTTCGCAGGATATCAGGTGGTCAGTGACGAAGAATTTGAACAGGAACTCTCTGACAGGCTCTCCAGATTGGGAGAAGCTTATAGTGAGGAATTTTACCGCAACCGCAGTAGCCGCAGTAAAGATCCTTATCTGTCAGGGAGAGACCTTGATCTGCTCATTTTAGAAGCTATGGAGAGGTCGTACTGTCACTGTGATGGGAATTCCATTGCAGAAGAGAAATAGAATCATCTTACAGCCGCTATGGTGTACTTACCCAGGCAGCTGGTAGGGGTGGCATACCCGTTCCGAGTCTTGCGGAAGGGGGAATATTTATGAGTACATATGAAGAATTCATGGTAATACTGACGGTTGCTGTTTTGATCGTTGCGATTTTGGACTATGTCAACCATAAAAAATAACTGCCCCTAAAACTCTTGGCGGAGTGAGGGCAGTTATTTTTGCTTTAAACTTACGCCGGAACAGGTAGCGCACACTACCTGCCAGCTGTCTTGTTAAGTACATTATAGCCGCTTATTCCCCAAAATGCAAGTATGATTCTACACAAAGCAATCTGAGAAACGAGGTGCTCCTATGCCTGCATACAAAGAAGAAAACGGGACATGGACTTCAAAATTCAAATACAGGAACTGGCTTGGCGAGTACAAGCAGAAAACCAAGAGGGGATTTGCCCGGAAAAAAGATGCTCTGGACTTTGAAGCTGCCTTCAAAGCCCGGTACATCCATTCGGCCAACATCCCCTTTAGTGCGCTGGTGGATAATTATCTGATGGATTTCAGCGATAACGGGGATATTGATATCACGACCGTTGTACGGAAGAAGCAGTGCTTCTCCACTATGCTCCTGCCCTTCTTTTCCAAGAAGCCGATCAACGAGATCGACGAACTGGATATCCGTAACTGGCAGAACTGGGTCCGGCAGAAGGGGCTTGAGAAAAAACCGGATGTCGGCTATGCTCCCACCTATCTGAAATCCATCAATAACGAAATGTCCGCCATCATGAATTATGCTGTCCGGTACTATAAGCTGCCTGATAATCCCTGCGTGCGTGCAGGGAGCATGGGAAAAGGCTCTGCGGATGCCATGCAGATCTGGACACTTGACCAGTTCGAGCTGTTTATCTCTGCCGCCGACAAGACCGATGCGAAGATTGCTTTTGATATCCTGTTCTGGACCGGTATCCGTGAGGGAGAGCTTCTGGCACTGACACCGGCAGACTTTCTCCCGGGTCTCAAGCTGAGTATCACCAAGAACTTTGCAGTAGTCGAAGGGGAGCATCTGATCAAGGATCCCAAGACAGAGAGCAGTAACCGCACCATTGCGGTACCGCAGTTCCTGTACGATGAAGTGCAGGAGTATTTCTCCGGATTATATGGGTTGCAGCCCACAGACCGGCTTTTCATGTTCACGAAGTCGTTCCTGCTGAACGAGATCAAGCGCATGGCGAAGACTGCCGGGCTGGATCCGATCCGGGTACATGATCTCAGACACTCCCACGCTTCCCTGCTGATAGAGATGGGATTCAACATTCTGGCCGTATCGGAACGTCTTGGTCACAAGGACGTGAAGACCACATGGAATACCTATGCACACCTCTATCCGGACAAAGGCAGGCAGATCGCATTCGGTCTGCAGGAGGTCAAACTCTCCGGTATCACTTCCAACCAGACGGCAGAGGATCAAGTACTCAGCCTTCTTGGTGCCATTCAGAAGATGCTGCCTAACTATAATACCTACGAGACGGACGACATTATTCTGTGGGATCGTGTGGAGAAGAAAAAAGAGATTATCACCAGGGAGCAGTTTAACGAGTTGGCCAACTATGAGATGGAACCTGCAGAGGCATTTGTCATCATGATGCAGGACGGATATTTTGTAAATGGACCTTCCGAGGTATTCTGTTTCTCCAGCCGGGGGATGCCGGTCGAATACCTCTAAAATACGTTCTGAGCGTTGCAATTTTGATTTTGGGTGTCATTTGGGTGTCACTTGGATAATAAAAAAGCCGGGAACCCTTGATTTTACTGGGTTCCCGACAAGCTGACAATCACTCAAACTCAATCGTTCCGGGCGGCTTACTGGTAATATCATACATTACCCGGTTCACATGGCTCACCTCATTGATGATCCTGCTGGTCACCTTCTGCAGTACTTCATAAGGGATCTGTGCACTCTCTGCGGTCATGAAGTCGATCGTCTTCACGGCTCTCAGTGCGATGGCGTAATCATAGGTTCTCTCATCACCCATAACGCCTACGGATCTCATATTGGTCAGGGCTGCGAAGTACTGGTTGATCTCGCGGTCCAGACCTGCGTTAGCGATTTCCTCGCGGTAGATGGCATCTGCATCCTGTACGATCTTGACTTTCTCAGCGGTCACTTCGCCGATGATACGGATACCCAGTCCGGGACCGGGGAACGGCTGACGGAATACCAGATGCTCCGGAATGCCAAGCTCCAGTCCTACCTTGCGAACCTCATCCTTGAACAGGTTGCGCAGAGGCTCGATGATCTCCTTGAAATCTACATAGTCGGGCAGGCCGCCTACGTTGTGGTGGGACTTGATCACTGCGGATTCACCGCCCAGTCCGCTCTCTACCACATCGGGATAGATGGTTCCCTGTACCAGGAAATCCACGGCACCGATCTTCTTCGCCTCTTCCTCGAATACACGGATGAACTCTTCGCCGATGATCTTTCTCTTATGCTCCGGCTCGGATACACCTGCCAGCTTGCTGTAGAAACGCTCCTGCGCATTCACACGGATGAAGTGCAGATTGTAATTGCCGTTAGGACCGAAGACTGCTTCTACCTCGTCGCCCTCGTTCTTACGGAGCAGGCCGTGATCTACAAAGACACAGGTCAACTGCTCGCCGACTGCCTTGGATAACAGTACTGCTGCCACGGAGGAATCCACACCACCGGACAATGCGCACAGAACTTTACCATTGCCGACTTTCTCGCGGATCGCCTTGATGGACTCTTCAACAAAGGAATCCATCTTCCAGTCACCGCAGCATCCACAGATGTTGCGTACGAAATTATACAGCATCTTGGAGCCTTCCACGGTGTGAAGTACTTCCGGATGGAACTGGATTGCATACAGTCCGCGCTCTACACACTCTGCTGCTGCCACGGGGCAGTTGGCGGTGGTGGCCACGGCACGGAAACCGGGTGCCAGTTTCGAAATATAGTCGAAATGGCTCATCCAGCAGATCGTATTCTCGGATACATCGGAAAACAGCTTGGAACTGCGGTCTACCTTCACCTCAGTCTTACCGTATTCCCGAACGGCTGCACGCTCTACCTTACCACCCAGCACATGGGTCATCAGCTGTGCGCCGTAGCAGAGTCCCAATACAGGGATTCCTAAGTTAAACAGATCCTCGGAGCAGGTAGCTGCACCGGGTTCATAGCAGCTTGCAGGGCCGCCGGTCAGGATGATTCCCTTGGGATTCATCGCTTTTATCTTATTCAAGTCTGTCTTGTAAGAGTAGATCTCGCAATATACATTGCATTCTCTGACTCTTCTGGCGACCAGCTGATTGTACTGTCCGCCAAAATCAATGACAACTACCAGTTCTTTTTCCATGGTTGTCCTCCAGTATATTTTTCTGTCCTCTATTATAGGGTATGGGGCAGGGGAAGTCAAACCCTACTGCACCAGTTCTTCCAATTTTCCGAAGGTATAACCCATTTCTTCCCATTTCGTGAGCAGTTCATCCAGAATCTCCCCATTAGTCTTCGAGGTATTATGTAACAGCACCACTGCTCCTGGGTGGATCCTGCCTGTCAGTTTGGAAAAAGCTTCCTCGTGGCTGGGCTGGGCATCCACGTTCCAGTCCACATATGCCAGACTCCAGAAAAAAGTGGAATACCCCAGATCCTTTGCCATCTGCAGATTCGTCTCACTGTATTTTCCCTGGGGCGGTCGGTAGTACATCGCCATCTCCGTGCCGGTGGTCTCCTGAAAAAGAGTTCTCACGTCATCCATTTCCTTCCGGAAAACCGCCGGATCAGAAATTTTCGACATATCATAATGATGATAGGTATGGTTTCCCACGGTATGTCCGTCCTCCACCATGCGTTTCACTATCTCCGGCGCCGACTCCAGAAAATGTCCTACCACAAAAAAGGTCGCCGGTGCATTATGCTTTTTCAATGCATCCAATATAGCGGAACTATTACCGTTCTCATAGCCGCAGTCAAAAGTGAGATAGATCTTTTTCTCCTCCGCATCTCCCACATAATAGGCATTGTACTCTTTTAGTTCTTCCGCAGATGCCGTGCCGGTGGGCTGCGTTCCTTCCGTTCCGAATCCCAGTCCCCAGTTCTCTGCTGAAAGTACCTCCTGCGTATTCTCCAATGCACTTCCCACTGTTTCCCGGGGGCTCATTTCCTGTTGCATATGCAGTCCGTATACAATGGCTCCAATCCCTCTTCCCAGAAAAAACATACATGCAAAAAGAAGCAGGAGCCAAAGTGTTTTTTCGTGTTCCGTGAAAAAACGTTTCATGTGGTATCTCCTCTCAGAACTATTCGCTACTACTTTATGCAAACGTTCTCCGGGGCATACCCGCATCCTCTTTTTCTGCTTCTTTTTCTATATTCCATTTTCTGTTTTCAACAAAAAATCAGTTTGGCAGCTATTCCCTTTCCCGCTGTTTCTTATGCGAGATGATTTCATAGGCGGTCACAGCCACCCAGAACAGCAGACTGACTCCTTCCGCCACACGCCAATACCACATGCCGGAATACCACACTTTGACAGTTCCCTGATAGCCCGCCGGCAGGATTGCCCGGACATGACCGTTCTCACCTACAGTCACCGGGAATTTTTTCCCCGTTGTCATATCCTTGGCATGATACCCTTTGTACAAAAGCATCGGCAGATCGATATAATACTCTCCGGGACCCGCAACAGTCGTCACCGTAGTCAGCGTGTTCAGATTTTCCTTCTCAAAAGCTTCCACTGTCACTCCGTCCGACGGCCATGCATCATGGTAATAAAAATTCCACTCCACATCCAAAGGCAGGTACTCCGCTCCCAGAATGCCGGAATGTCCCATGGATGCCATAGAATTCAATCTCAACGGCTGATCTTTCGTCTGCAGCAGATCGTTAGTCTGATACATGGAGAAAAAGATACAGCCGCCGCAGACTGCCACCAGGAATATGGTCTTTGCCACCTTATCCTTCCACCGGAGCATCCAGTGTCCCGCCGTGCAGGCCACCAGAGTCATGGCAATTGCTGCGATGGTCGTCAATCTAGTAGGAAACTGGATCATCGTAGTCAGAAGCTCCAGCAAGGAATTGGCTTCCTTCAGCGCATTCCAGGGGAAATAGTAAGTACTTACCGCAATTGCCACACATCCCAGAATAAATGCAACCTTGGCTGCCTTATCATGTGCCGGATCCTGTTCCTTTTCCCTGTTACGGATAGCAAAATACACAATCACTCCCAGTAATACGGCAACACCTATATAAATAGGCTCTGTGTCCACCATTCCCAGCTCCTGAAATCTGGAATTGCTTCCGGCATTCTGCATGGTGAAAAATATCTGTGCCCCCAAAATTCCCCGATCCTGAATGTATACGCCGCTGTTATTGGAATAACGGTATTGATCCGCCAGCATCATATCTAACATCGGAAGCAGGAACCAGATATTTGCCAGCACCGTTCCCACAACCACCTTTACCAGTTCCAGGAAAGTTCTTTTGCGGAATACTTTTCGGATACATAATAAGCACAAAAGGATGGTAAACACACCCGCAATCTCACAGCTTAATACATGGCTCTGGATAATACCGGAAAAGCCCAATACCGGCAGCAGCCAGGAATGGCGGTACTCCTTTTTCTCCATATCTTCCGTGAAGATCCGATAAAAACCATAGCACAGCAACGGCAGGAAGATCATTGCTGTGTACTCACCTACCGCACTCCGGTTATAAATATTGTATACGCGATACGGTGCCAACGTATACAACATACTTCCGAACATTCCGGTCACACGGTTACGGAAAATTCCGCAAAAGCAGATATACGCTATGACCGCCGTAGCTAGATTGACCAGAAAGATATATCCATCGTAGGAAACACTCATGGGGAAACCGATCAGCCGAAGTATTGCCGGAATTACCAGAAATGTATCGCAGTAAAACAGTGAGTTGGCATAGCCATGCCCATACAGCCACATGGGCTCTACTCTCGCAGGAAAGATTCCCTGTGCCAGGCTCTGCGCCAGGAATTCAATACGAAGCAGGTGAAATCCCAAATCGGCTCCCACCATAATATAATCCACAAATACCGGTAGGGAAGCCAGGACCGCCAATGCGGGAATTCCGAAGTATACCAGTTTCTTCTCCAGCGCAAGAGGATATTTTCCCATATACACATACAACATGATCAGCGAATCCAGCAGCAAAAATCCCAGGAGGAACATCACAAGCAGCATTCTGTAGGACGCAGTGGTTTTCACCAGCCGGATATCCTTAATAGTAAGCTTTCCGGTTCCGTAGTAGTCTGCGTGGATGTTTACTTCATCCGCTTTCAGACGGCTTGTCACATAGATCTCACAGGAGCTTTCTGTTCTCCCGGAATACAGGGAAAGCTCGTTTTCCAGCAATTCTCTGTAGATTTCTCCATCACTTGTAATGTTAATCTTATTTACGCCGTTGTCATCCGTGTCATACGTCACATAATAGCAATAAGTACCGGGTGCCATGGAAAAACCGCTCATTTCCAGCCAGGGACCGCTGATATTGCTGCTGCCGTCCACGGAATAACCTTTTGCTTCCCGGATGACACCCTCTTCCGTTGTCACCTGTGCATCTGCCAGAGTGCTGATTGTTTTATTGCCGCACAGAATTCCGATCACAGGCACCAGCAGTAACAGAACTTCCAGAAGCAACAGAATACGGAATTTTTTGTTTTTCAGGATTTCAGATTTCTTCCACATATCCATTTCCTACGCTGCCTCCTTTTGTACTTTCCGGTCCGGATTTTTCTTCTGTGTGAGTATACAGTATATAACGATCCCAACTATGCCAAGAGCGCTGAGCGCCACTGCTACCAGTTGTGCTGCACCGGCTGCGGCACTCATCTGAAACTGCGGTGCTTCGATCAGAACCACATCCGGCAGATCTTCCTTCTGGCGGATCCACAAAGGTGCTCTGCCTAACAGCAATTTATTGGTCAGAAATTGTGTCGACACAAAAGCTGCCGCAAGTACCGCTGTCTCCAGGATGGTGGCTTCTGTTGCGGATTTTCCCTCCCGGTAAGCGTTCAGGAGACCGCATCCTATAAATGTCAGTCCGCAGATTGCCGGGATCATAAAGATCGCAGGAGACTGCATACTGAAGGTCAGCACCTGGAACACGGCATTCTGCCGGAGCAGATCCCAGGGAAAGCTGCCAAGACTGAGAAGTATTCCCAGCATTCCGCACCAGAACAATCCCGCAGTGCTGTCTTCTTTACTGTTTTTCTTCTGCAGCGCCCCACTGAATTTCAGCCACAGCAGGAAAAAGAAGAGTCCCGTAAGTGCCGGACCGACACCAATGGCAGCCGTTCCCTGAAACCCATTGCTCTTATAATCATAGGTGGCACCTCCCTGGAAAAAGAAGGTCAGATAATGCAGAAGAAAAGCTCCCTTTTCCTGAAATGGACGGCTTCCCACATATCTTGCCACATCACGATATGCCACAAGATATCTTAGCATCGGCAGCAGATACCACAAATTGCACAACAGTGTTGCCGCTACTGCCTTTCCCAATGTCAGCCAGCCGTCTTTTTCCAGCAATTGTCTGCGATAATATACGCAGCAGAACACTAACAGAAGCATTCCCACTTCCAGAACCGCAAAAGAAGACTGTAACAGCAAGGAAATCGCTATGGCCAGAAGAAGCCATTGCGGCAGTTTTCCTTTTTTCCGCCCGACTGCCCTCACCAGAAACAGTAATAACACCGGCAGGAAAGCGTAGCCTAACGCTTCCCCAATGGCGGCTCTTCCATACAAGGCATCCAGATACCACGGTGCCCAGCAATACAGTGCCGTACCGATCACCGCTGTTTTTTTATTTTGAAATCCTTCTTCCAGTGTCTTGTAGGAAAAGCACACTGTCACGGCATAAATACATATCAGAAACATCCGGTAAACACTTTCCAGTGCAGCTCCTGTCATTCGCAGAAGCACCGGCAGCAGCCAGAACAGATTTCCGTCCAAACCTGCCGTACCATGCTCATACTGCCAGTTTACCGGCATTGCCATCTGAAAAATTCCCGCTGACAAATAGTCTTTCATATTTTCAATACGAACCAGCTGGTAAGGAACCTCCGAGGAATTCAGACAATAATTTGTAAGCAGCGGGAGTGCTCCTGTCAGAAAAATACCGGCCAGGCACCAGAAAATACCATTTCCCTTGAATTTTAATTTTTCTGTTATTTTCATGAAGCTTTCCTCTCCCGTCTCTTCTCCAGTGTCACCCCTGCGATCAGCCCCAGCAGGCTGAGCCAGCTCACAGCCTCTGCCACTCTCCAGTACCAGGGGCTTCTGAATGTCACCTGAACCGTTCCGTCATAGCCTGCCGGAACTTCCACACACACCGCATAATTATCACTGGTGGTGATCGTCAGTTCCTGGCCGGTAGTCTTGTCGTATGCCCGGTAGCCATAATAATACAGAAGCGGTAATTCCACCGTTTCCGTCTTATCACCCCGGTTCTCACAATGCATGTCTATCTTTATTCCATCCTTATGATAGTCCGTAATATTCACTGTTTCTGCGGCATAAGGATCATGGGGCCAGAACAGGGAGGCATCCGCTCCGTAGGGCAGGTATTCCGCTCCGGCAATATAGCCGCTTCCCATTCCTTCCTCTCCGTAGATCCGGTAATCGTCAGCCGTCTGAAGCATATCATCCATCAGGTAAATACTGCTGCACAGAGTCAGTACCATCATTCCGGCAAAATAGAACTGCAATCCGTGCGTCTCATACTGTCCCTTGATCTCTTTGGCCACAACACCTGCCACCAGTACTGCACACAGTGTTGCAATGGTCAGAAAACGGTTGGGAAATTGAATACTTGACACCAGCGTTGCGGTAATATCGTTCAGGCTATGAATCTTATCCCATGGAAAGATTGACAGACACATCCACATAGCCAGAACGGCAAAACCTCCGGCAATCTTGCCCAACGTCTTTTCTTCCCTGCGCAGGTGCGTGGTTTTGCGGAAAAAGAGCATTCCCGCCCAAAGTAACAGTGCCACAGTCAGTGCGATTCCCATTCCCATGGGCTGACTATCTGCCATTCCGTTGTCGGAATAGAACACATTGTAGCCGTTCCGGAAAAAAGTAAATAATAGGTTGGTCAGATACAGTCCCCTATACTGGATCACTCTGCCAGAGACATGCTGAATCACAAAATCGCCCCGCAGCATATAATCAGCAAAAGGCACTAGGAACCAGGCACTCAGCAATACACTGTAGATCACTGTTTTTGCCAGAGAACAGAACGTCTCCTTGCGGAATACCTTTTTGATCAAGATCAGACACAACAGAATAGTGAAAGCGCCTGCCTGTTCTCCCGTCAGCAGGTGTGACTGCACTAGCCCAGTAAATCCTATCGTCAACGGAATCCAGGAATAATGATATTGTTTCTTCGTAACATCCTGTGCAAATACAAGATAAAATCCGCAGGCGATCAGTGGCAGAAATAATATTCCGAAAGTCTCACCCAGCGATCCGCAGATATATGTCTTGGAGAGACGATATACCGACAAAGTATAAAGTACTGTACATAAAAGGCCAATGTTACGGTCTTCAAAAATTTTTCGAAAGCTGTAATATGCCACCAGTATGGTAAGTGCATTGATAAACAAAAGAAACAGTCGATAACTGGTAATAAAGGAAAAGCCGATCAGCCGGAACAATGCACCCACATACAAAAGTGTCTCCCCATAAAAGATCGAAGACGCATATCCGTAGCCCTGCTGCCATTTCGGTGCAATCCGTACCGGAAACTGCCCTGCCAGAATGCCATCCTTGATTCCCATCATACGCAGCATATGGTATCCCAGATCTCCGCTGGACAGCATGGTATCCTGCAGCAGAGGCAGGGAACTGAACAGCAAAAGGAGCGCCAGACCGAAATGAATTCCCTTCTGCGAAACAGATAACGAATACTCTCTGTCATACTGCACATAAGTATATAGCAGATTCACCAGAATGGAGATCACCACAACCAAAAACAGGAAAATGACTGCCAGACCGTTGGTTTCCCGAATGGTAAGCCCCGAGATCATATAGTTTCCTTCTCCACCGTAGGTAACAGTAACACGTATATTATCCGACTTCTGCAGCAGCCATAACGGATAATCCGTCTCATGCAGTCCCTGATAGAGGTGCTCTCCGCTGTTGCGGAGCATCCGGTATCCCACAGTATCATCCTCAACAATACAGAAATTCTTCATATTGGTATCCGTATCATAATGCAGCTGGATCCGGTAGAGACCCGGCTTTAATGAAATATGCTCTATAGTCATATTGTCCTGATAGACTCCGGTATTTACCGTTACCCCTTCGGACGGATATTCATACACCTCATTTCTGCCAAACAGACCGACAATTCCCAATAATATCAGCAGGATTTCCGCCAGCAAAACTCTTCGCAAAGTCTTTCTTTTTCCTATCTGCAATGCTCTGATTTTATGAATAAATTCCATATGTAACGTTCCTGTCTCTTTCGTTATAATATTTTATTTATTTTATCATTATATCAATCAATATGCAACAAAAACGAACCTTCCGCATAGGTTAATCTAACTCCTTCGTATGATATGGAGTAACGCCATGGACTGCAAAGAAATGATCCTGTCAGAGGACACTTATGACATTATCACAGACTTTTCCGCATCGGAATTTCTGGGAGATGACAATAATTGTTATGAACGCATCGGAGAAGATTTTTTGATTTTGTATCTGGGCAATCTGGGAATCCGCAATCCGAAGATTGATTTTTTCCCCTATCACAATATGCCGAAGCTTTACGGGCTCATGCAGCTATCTCCCTCCGGTGAGACGCCACCCGGTGCCGCTCCCTTTGATCCGGCAAGTCTGATTGCCAGTGGGATCACTCAGGTACAGCGTCCGCCCCTAAGTCTCACGGGGCGGGGCGTGATCCTGTGTTTTATTGATACCGGTATTGATTATACAAATCCGGCATTTCGATACAGTGACGGGAGCAGCCGGATCGTCCGTATCTGGGATCAGACCATACAGGATGGAACGCCGCCTGTTGGTATTTTGTATGGAGCAGATTATACAAGAGAACAGATCAATGCGGCATTGCTTTCGGAAAATCCGTATGATTTGGTGCCGTCGCGTGATATGAACGGACATGGCACATTTCTTGCAGGAGTGGCATGTGGAAGTGAGAGTGAAAACGGTGACTTTATCGGGGCGGCGCCGCAGTCTGAGATCATCATGGTAAAGTTAAAGGAGGCAAAACAGTATCTTCGGGATTTCTTTTTTGTGAAAGACGGCGTTCCGGCATATCAGGAAAACGACATTATGATGGCGGTTTCCTATTTAAATGGAGTTGCAAATATTTTAAATCGTCCGCTTGTCATCTGTGTGGCACTTGGAAACAGTGCAGGAAGTCATGCAAGCGAGGGATTTCTGCCATCTTATCTGAATTATATCTGTGGAAGAAGAAAGCGTGTGGTCGTGACTGCAACTGGAAATGAAGCCAATGCAAGACATCATTTTCAGGGGCGTATCATTGGAGAGATGGAACATGAGGATGCGGAGATCACGGTGGAGGAAAATACAAAAGGCTTTTTTGTGGAATTGTGGGCATCTGCACCGGAACTGTATGCAGTCACCATAATATCGCCTTCGGGGGAGCAGATTCCACGGATTCTGGTGCGCCGTGGAGCGTCAGAGCAGTTTAATTTTATTTTTGAGGGAACAACAATTACGGTGGATTACCGGATCGATACAAAAGAGACGGCAAGCCAGCTCATATTTTTCCGTTTTATCCGACCGACACCTGGATTGTGGACGATACGCATTTTCCCGCAGCTGACAGTGACGGGAAACTATCATCTCTGGCTGCCGCTGCGGGAGCTGACGGATGGAAATAATTTTTTTCTTCGTTCCAATCCGGAGATTACACTGACTTCTCCGAGTGCGGCAAGGCAGGTGATCACGGTGGGCGGTTATCAGGCATCAAATACCAGTATCTATGCGGATTCCGGCAGGGGTTATACGATAACCGGGGAGATCAAACCGGATTTTGTGGCACCGGCAGTGGATGTCTATGGTCCCGGGCTTCTTGGTAACTTTATCACCTTTACGGGAACAAGTGCAGCTGCTGCGATCACGGCAGGAGCCTGCGCGCAGATCATGCAGTGGGCGATCGTGGATCAGAACAATACAGTCATGTCGAATACTTCCATCAAAAATATGCTGATCCGCGGCACGGCTAAACCGGAAAACCGGACCTATCCAAACAGAGAGTGGGGATATGGGACACTCGATGTGTTTGGGGCATTTCAGAATCTGAGGCTGTGATAAAAGCAACGGAATATTTATTTAGAAATTGTTTAGAAAAAACAGCAGGGGTGTCACTGAGAATTGATGAATATCTGAGTTACTGTGGAGAAGTATCTGAGTTATTAAAAAATCAGACAGCATCACAGAATGTTTCTACACAGG